>Ga0315336_1004066_pt1 | contig 18105 bp, 11 predicted proteins | sample ASW5metaG_FD_204512 | JGI IMG/M metagenome (GOLD analysis project Ga0315336, IMG submission 204512) | Ammonia-oxidizing marine archaeal communities from Monterey Bay, California, United States - ASW #5 | ecosystem: Environmental > Aquatic > Marine > Intertidal zone | place: USA: California... | reverse complement strand
CGGGCGAATCGCGACTCGTCTGGGCAGGTGTTGAGAGCACCGGTGCAGACGCCGGAACATACAAGTACCAGGTATCCGTGCGGGTCGGGGAACAGCTCCGTCAGATTCCTCTTGAGGTGACGGTACACGACGTAACCCTCTCTACGAAACCGCAAATGGACGCCTTCAACTGGGCGTACCTGAACGACGGCGACAGCGGCGACCCCGCCGTGTACAGACCCGTGTACGAAGAGGTACGGGCGCAGATGCTCACGTATCGGATCACGGACGGGGCGTGTTCCTCGGTGGCGTTACCCCGGAAGGATAGCGATGGAAACATCATCCGTCCCGTGGAGATCGACTTCACCCGGTTGGACAAGTACCTGGAGTTCAACAAGGACTTTCCGTGGATCAGCTTCTTCTATCCTTTGCACCAGTCGTATAGCAATCCTTCCCTCGACTGGTTCGGTACGGCGGAATGGATGAGCGATGAATACAGGGCCATCGTCAAGGAATGGGTGGTTGCGTTCGTCGGCCGGGTCAAGCAGTCGGGGCGGGACCATGACGAGTTCTATTTCCAGTTCTTCGACGAGACACTGGACCGAAAGGTGGCCGATTTCTGCCGGCTGGTAAAGGAGGCCGACCCCAAGGTCAAGGTCATGGCCACGATCCCAGGGGCGGATGCAGCCTCCGTGCGGGAGTTCGTTGATGCGGGGATTGACATTTACGTCTACCACGCGACCCACCTGTCATACGATCAGGTCGCGACCGGACACGGGTGGACGGATGGTTTCGAGCTGCTCACTTCGGGCGGGAGGAAACTGTGGGCATACCACGCGGCGGATTCGTATTTCGGTAACGGGCGGGAACGCGACCCGCTGAGCGTGTATCGCCTCCTGCACTGGCTGGCGTTCCGGCATGGGATTACCGGCGTCGGATTCTGGGATATGCTTCACAACAACACGCGGTCCGGCCTGAACCCGTGGGAGGACCCGCTCTTCTTTCCCATGGTCGATACGATCAGCAAGAAGACCCCGGCGCCGGCGGACGTGAAGACGGCCGAGATCGTGATTCCGACCCGACGCTGGGAACACACGCGCATGGGCATCGAGGACTACATGCTGCTGCTCATGGCGCGGGAAAGAATCGACTCGCTGGGTGACGCCGGCTCGGCGTACCGAAGGCAGCTTGACGACGTCCTGAAGGCGGCGCTGTCAAAACTGCCAGACGCCAACCCGCCTATCGAGGCCAGACGAGCATTCAGATTGACACGTCTGGAACTGATCCGGTTGGTGGAAAGGCTGAACGCAAAAGGCGAAGGTTGATACGGAAAGACACGAACATGCCGCGAGGAGATCCCGATCGGTGAATCCGAAGGTGGAATAGCAGAAGTCTTATCTCATGGACTTACGATGCGCTTCCCGCCCAACCCTTCCACCATCTCCACAAGCTCCCTGCGCTTTGCACGGAACAGGTCGCGGTCGGATATGCGATTGGTGAGCACCGTCCGGACGAGCTCGTCGAGCTGCCTCCGGTACGCCGAGCCGGCGTCACCCAGCGCGTCGATTCTCTCCCGCGCCATGCGCAGCAGCAAGTAGTCCTCGATACCCATCCGCACGTGCTGCCAGCGCCGGCTGGGGATCACGGTTTCCGCCGTCCTTACGTCGTCCGGCGGCTCGGGATACCCGGGCCCGATGCAGTACACCATAGGGAAGTACGCCTGCCCCACGGACTCTTCCGTCCAGACCGGCGACCTGCCGTTGTTCCACAGCATGTTCCAGAAGTGTGCGCCGGTTGCGCCGTGGTGGAAAGCAGTCCAGTGCAAGTAGCGGTGATTCCCCAGCGGATCGGGTTCCTTGCCGTGGGCGGCGTCGTTGGATTGGCGGGAATGACGCCCGTGAGTTCGATCTCGTCTACGAAAACGAAGTAGTAGGGAGCGGGCGCCATGGCCGCGACCGCGATGTACCGTGCTTTCGCGCGGTTAAGGGGCACTACCATCTGCACGCCGCGGCAGGTGCCTGGTCGGCGGACGCCGCATCCGGCGGCGGGCGCTCTCCTGCAATCACATAACTCTGGTTGTCCAGGCTGACGAAGACTCGCAGGCCGACATCCACCACGCCGGCCGAGCCGCCGCCCGTGGTGTTGAAGCGAAGTTCGGAAAGCGTCGCCGGTTCGCCCAGATCGAACCCGATGACCACCGGCACGTTGATCCCCGCCCCCCAACCCACCGTCGGCCCGGCCGTGTAGTGGGTGACGCCGTCCGTGAGCTGAATCGTGTTGTCCTCGTCCGTGCACTCGTCCGGTCCCCCGTATTTCGGCACGGGGAAGTAGTCGTAAGGTTTGTTCAGTATGAGATTCGTTTCCGTCGCCCGCACGGCCCCGGCCAGAGTCACCAAGAACACAACACACAGTAAGTCGGATCGCATCTTGTCCCTCCTGTTGCGGCCTGCACCACCGAAATGACTTCTGGCGCTACAGGCGTCAGTTCACAGAGAGATCGCTCTTTTCTCTAAAAAAACTGCGCTATTTCTGCTGTCCAGCATCGAGAGGGATACGGATAGCCGCTTCTTCCGAAGACAACCAGTGGGAACGAATATCAAGACCGCCGGCGCTGATCCTGACATTCCTGAATGCGCCGGTGCTGCGGTTGGTGAACAGTCCAAGTTTCCCCTTCCCGAAGTCCTCGCACAACACGTTGTAGACAGCAGGAAATTTCCCGGTGGACCAGTCTTCATTGGAGATCTTTACGGCCGCCTTGAGGACATTCCCCCTTTTGTCCATCTGCATCTCTATCCATGAACCGGGGATTATCTTGCTTGTGTACACTCTGCGCATTACCGTAAGCGAGCCTGCCTCGCATCTGCCCAAAACCAGCGCAGAATCCTGCTCGTCGTTCGTCGGTCTGCCGGGTGCGCGGAACCGGTTGCACGGTATGACCAGGGCCGCGAACCAGTAAGAATCCTCGTTCGCGGCAAACATCAGGCCGGTTTCACCATCGGCCCGTACTTGAGAATAGAGATGGAAGTCATCGTATTCCGTTTCGCCCAATGTGGCGGTGGCGGCGGACGTGTCCGCTTCGGTCTGTTCCATGACTCCGGTACGCCTGTAGTCGAAGCTCGTCTGGAGCATGGTCGTGTCATGCTTCCACGGATAAGGGCAGTCCCCTATGTTCATCTGGGTGATCGCGGTGATGTGCCCGGGCCTTGCTTCAACCAACTGGCCGTAGTAGGAGTATCCCAGCGGCAGGCTGTGCCATGTTTCGCCGTCATCGCAGGTATAGCGCAGGGCGGTATCATCATAATAGAAGATAGTCCCGTCGCCAGCCCTGTACATGTATGGATAACCGCTGAGGGGAAACTGGGGCCTGGTGGACGGATCGGATGCATGCCATCGGCCGGATTTGTCCCGGCTCAGGTACATCTGCACGTGATTCACCCCGAGACCGCAAGTCCTCGCGATCAGAAGAAGCCGGCCGTCCTGGAGTTCGACAAAATCCATCTCTTCGCTCAAGGCTTCAGGCACAATAGCGTCCCGGTCACCAGCAATACACTGAACAGGGCTCCATGTCCTGCCGCCGTTCAATGATTCGGTGATCGCAATCCTGTTTCCACCAACACCGCCGGTCGCTACGATCGAGCCGTTGCGCAACGGGTGTATGCCGCTGACAAAGAAGTCTGGTTCTTCACGGTGTATATAAACCTCTTCCCATGTCCTGCCGCCGTCAGCGCTTTTCCATGTTGAAGAAAACTTCGAGTGAACTTCGGCATCTCTGTATGTGAATGGAAACGTTTCCATCGTTTTTGACTCATCATAGATCATCTTGTGCCCTTTTTCAGAAACCCCCTCGACGGCGTGGCAATAATTTCTAAGAAGCGTTCCATCCTGCATCTGAAACACATGGCGTATGTGATGGTCGGAATTCCCTACCCAAATGGAGTCCAGATTCTCGCGCCAGCCGGTATCCTTCCATGTCTCTCCGAGATCTTCTGAAACAAGGGTCTTCAAATAGTACTCCAGCCCGCTGCTGTTGAAATTATACACCGGGGGCCATTTGGCCGGATCTCCCGTTGCCTCCGTGAATGAAACCTTGAGAGTGCCGTCGGACTCTTTCCATAGGATCGGCCAGCAGACAAAGCTCGGCTCCTCGGGCGAACGGTAGATATTCCGCTTTTCAATATTGTTTATCTCCAATTGGTCCGAGGCTGCTCGCCACCGGCCGGAAACGCCATGTGTTTGTTTGCCTATATCGATCGTTTTCATCTCCAACTCCGCCTTTCTCTCTGATGCCCCCGGAATATGTGACGCATCCTATCCCTTCTGCCCGAGAGGTAACCGAAACGGTCGGGTAATTGGAAGCGGTTTCCCGGTGAAATTCCCGGAAACTCATGAGAATGAAGAGCCGATGAGCAACCCGGAATGTCTGACGTTGCGTAACCCGGTGACGGCTACGCCGTACCTGGAGGACTGAACCCTGGCGAAGCAGGAAGTGCGATGAATCCATGCTTCAATTCTCTACGATTTCCACTCAGTCGTGGAATGTTGCGGGCATGCCCCCCACCGGCCCCGCGCCGGTGGAGGCAGGGTTTGCCTACTAATTCTGCAGGCAGCACGTTCCCCACCGGCCCCGTGCCGGTGGAAAGGAGGTTTGGTTACTCCGCGGCACAAGGTTGCTGAGTTTTCAAACTTTCTCACCACCGGCACAAGGCCGGTGGAGTCGTGCATCACGTCAGGCGTGCAAGTCACCAATCCGATTCACCACCGGCACAGGGCCGGTGGGGTCCGATCCGCCTTTCGCAAGACCAGACCTTATAACCGAACCCCGACAACCAAACGGCCGGATCGGTCAATCGACGGCGGAAACGATGCGAGAGGCCAGCGCTCTCCAGACCGTGATGGAAAGACATAAGATGAGCGTGCCCGTTTGGCGTACCCAGGGGCGACCCCGCCGAGTTTGTTTCGTGGGGGGAAGATTTTGCACTACAACCACAAGGGGAAATATGATCTACTCCCCCAGCGAGGAAACATGACTGCAAGGATCAACCTGGGAATTGTCGGAGCCTGCGGTCGGGGGGCGGCGTTTCGGGTGGCTTGTGGGGCGCAGGCCGATCGGGTTGCCGTTCGGGCTGTGTGCGATGTGAACCTGGATGAGCTGGAGTCTGCGCGGCAGCGTTTGGGCGCGGAGGTTGCGTTCGCGGACTACGGGCAGATGCTCGACGAGGGCGGCGTGGACGCGGTGATTGTCGGCACCCCGATGCCGTTTCACGCGCCGCAGTCCATTGCCGCGCTGAATCGGGGCATTCACGTGCTGAGCGAGATCCCGGCCGGTGTGAACATCCAGGAATGCATGGACCTGGTCGCGGCCTGCCGGAACAGCGATGCCATCTACATGATGGGGGAGAACCTCACGTACCTTCGCTCCAATGTCCTGGTCCGTGAAATGGTGCGGCGCGGCGAGTTCGGTGAGGTGTACTACGCCGAGGGCGAGTACGTCCACGAACTCAAGCAGCTGAACGAACAGACGCGCTGGCGCAGGAAGTGGCAGACCGGCATCGATGGCGTCACCTATCCGACGCACAGCCTGGGCCCCATCCTGCAATGGTTCGAGGGGCAGCGGGTGATTTCCGTTTGCTGCGCCGGCAGCGGGCATCATTATCTCGACCCGCGGGGAGATGACTACGAGAACCAGGACAGTTGCGTCATGCTCTGCAAGATGAGTGCGGGAGGACTGGTCAAGATCCGCGTGGATATGCTCAGCGACCGTCCGCACAATATGACGCGGTATGTTCTGCAGGGAACCCGCGGCGCCTATGATTCTCATCGCCGGGAGAAGGAAAGCCATCTGGTGTTTCTGCGCAGCCGGCATTCCGAAGATGTGCTGAACACGGATTCACACGAGTTCGATCCCGATGACGCCTGGGAAGAACTGGATGTTCTGGAGGACGAATTCCTGCCGGATTGGTACCGGGATCACCAGGAAATCGCCCTGAAAGCGGGTCACGGAGGCGGGGACTACTTCGAAATCCTCGATTTTATTGATGCCATTGAGGGAAAACGCCCATGCCCTGTTGGCATCCACGAAGCCCTGGACATGACATTGCCGGGGCTGGTCAGCCAGCAGTCCATTCTGCAGGGTGGCGAGTGGTTGCCCGTCCCCGATTCACGCACGTGGGTCGACCCCGCGTACCAGGTACAACTGATGATGAGATGGCCGGCCGGATGTCCCGCGCCGCACGTCGACGTTCTTAAGGGGTATCGTCTTCGGCCGTACAGCGAGCGCGACGAATGCAGCTACCTGGCGCTTATGCACGCGGTTGGATTCACGTTCTTTTCGGTGCAGTTGATCCATGACTTGCTTGAACTCGCGCTGCCGCACGGCTTTTTTGTGGTTGAGCATGAGCCGGGTGGCCGCGTGGTCGCCGCGGCGACGGCAACCCACCATCCATGGCCCGGCCTGCCCCACGGGGGAGAGGTGAGCTTTGTCGCCACCCTCCCGGATCACCAGGGTCGCCGCCTCGGAAGCGCGGTCAGTGCAGCCGTCGTACGTCGTTTTCTTGACGCCGGCTACGAAAACATCTACCTGCGGACCGACGACTATCGCCTGCCCGCTATCAAGCTCTACTTGAATCTCGGTTTCGAGCCCTGGCTGATCGACGAGGGCATCTCCGAGAGATGGTCCAAGGCCAAACAAGCCCTCCAATGACACAATCAAAAACCAAGGCAGAAGCGATGCAGCAGACAAGCACACTCCAGACGGTGAAGGCCACGATCGTCATCCCTCCCAAGGGACCTGCCGACCTGAAGCCGGACGCGAAGATCCTGAACCGGGTCCTGCAGATGGATGGTGATACCGTTGCACGGGAACTGCCGGCGGAACATCAGCTCATTGCCGATGGATGGAGAAGGGGCAGCTTCTGGGGCCCCTACCTTGTCTACATGCCGGAGAAAGATCGTTTGCTGCTCTTGTACAATACGGACTATACGCAGGTTGGAGGATCGATGCACCCGGTCCAGGCGCCGGTGTTGAGCTTCAGCGATGACCATGGGCAAACGTGGAGCCGTCCTCAATACCTGCGCGATATGGGATTCTGCCCCGAAGGGAGTCCTCAAGCCGGTGACGAACTGGGTAGCGGGACTGCACTCGCGTATCTCGGCGACGGGAGGCTGATTGTCGACACGGGAGAATCCACGGCCGAGCAATACAGGGGATTCAGCTCGGACTATGGAGAAACATGGACCGCGGAGCCTTTGCCCGGGTCTTCCGGGGGATTTCGAGTCACGACGTGGGACCCCATGTGGGTCGACAAGGATCCGGCTACGGGAGAGGTACAGCGTTTGTGCGAGCCGAGTTGCTCGAGCTGCATGGAAAGGATGTTCGACGGTGCCGAGAGGATCGTGGTCTTTCCCTTGGAGTGGCATTGGAAATACGATCCCGAAGACCGGGGCCTGCCGGAAGCGTGGTACGAAGATGAATCGTTTGACCCTTGGCCACGCATGATGCGAATCGACAAGCACTGGACATACCAGGGCGAACCGGGCGGGGTTGGATGGTACGCAACGGGCTTCGAGACGCCGGAAACCGACGGTGCCCCTCTTGCGATACTCTTCGGCGCGGTGGATGGTGACTGCGATGTGTTTATCGACGGCAGAAAAGTCGGCGAGCAAAAGAAGCCCAGTGCGGACATGTGGTGCGTCCCTTTCCACGTACGTCTTGATGAAGGTTTGCCGGCCGGCGCGCACAGGATGGTCGTCCGGGTGGAAAAGGAATGCGAACCACCGGACTCGAATGCCGGCATTCACAGGCCTGTCTGGATCGTAAGAATCCCCGGCCCGGGCACGCCCGCAGTCGACATTCCCCCGTCGAATAATCACTTTAACGCGAAACGAATTCTTCTTCGCTTCAGTTACGACGGCGGACATACGTGGCCCGAGGAACTGGAACCGCCGAATTGGACCGTGGGCAGCGGCGTTTCCGGGAGCGAGGTCGCACTCTGCCGCGCGGCCAACGGGACCCTGGTTGCCGGCTGCCGATTCAGGCTCCCGAAATACCAGGTCAACAACCTCATCGATCACTATGCCGGGCTGGGCGTATCGCTCTCAAAGGACAACGGGTATACCTGGACGAAGATCAAGGTGCTCTACGAGTACGGGCGTATGCACCCCAGCATGGCGCTTCTACCCAACGGCGATATCGTGATGGCATACGTTGTTCGCACGGGTTGGCTGGCGGACGAGGACCGCCAGTTGGACGAGGACGGCTATTCCCGGTGGGGAATTGAAGCGGTGATCAGCCGGGATCACGGAGAGAGCTGGGACCTGACACACAAGTATGTCCTCGCGGAATGGTCGGGTGGGAGCCATGCTCAGTCGACATCCACCGTGCTCATGCCCGACGGATCCCTGCTGACGGCATTCAGCTCCGGGTATCTGAGCCGGCCGGAACAAAGGGAAACAGGCTCCGATATACCGCCGCAGGAGCAGGAAGTGTGTCTGGTCCGCTGGCGTCCCTGATCAGGGGAAATCCCCCAGGATCTCCCGCGCCTTCTCTTCGACCTGGCGTACGAGTAAGTGGTAGTACGCGCCCACCGCGGCACGATCGATCGTCTCCACGGCTACCGGCGCCGCGGCATGGAGCGCGGCACGGCCTTCGGCGATGCCGCGCTCATAGCAGGCCCGGGCCTCTTCGTGAAGCTTCCGGGCTTCTTCTGTACCCGGCACTTTCTTTGCCTTCGCCAAGGCCTGTTGGCCGGTGTTTACCTCGATGATTTCGTTGATCGCGTGGATCGAAAACGCGAGCCGGCCAATCCAGTACGCAAGGCGCCGTTTCGCGTCTTCCGTCGGCGCCGCGGCGCGCATCTTTTCGAACAGTCTCCGGGCCTGCTGATAGCACGCGACCACGTGATACACCTCCGTCCGATTCTGCTGCGGGTCGGGGTGCTCGCACCGGTACGTGATGATCTCATCCGCCGGGAACAGAAAACCGAGAAACGTCGTGTCAAGAAAGGTGGTCGCATCGGTCAGCAGCCACATCGCGTTGCAGAATGACTCGACCGCGTGTTCTCCGAACGCGTGCGCGGCGTAATCCGCGTGGGCCTCTCGCGGGGTATAGGTGGGTATCCATGACGACCGGGCCAGGTGCTGGACCGCCGGATCGAGATCGCCGATCGGCCAGTAGCGCGTCGTATATCCCTGCCAGCCGGCCTGGTGCCCGGTCTGCAGGAGAATGTGATTGCTCTCCGCTTCGACGGTCGGAACCCAGCCGACATTGTCGTCCTGGAGCGTTAGATCCTGGCGGGCTTGCACCTTGTCGGTGTCGATTTCGTGCATCAGGTGCAGCCGGCGCACGGAGGCCGACGAAGTGTAGTCAAGAATTGTGCTGACAACGCAGCCCGGCCAGAGCACCTCCCCCAGGATGCCGTAGGCAAACCGGCCGCCCCCATCCACGGCAACACCGACATTGACGCCCTTCTCGCCGGCCCGATCCAGGAACCGGGTTTCTTCGAGGATTTCGCGGACGAACCGCAGCATCGAAATGCTGGACTTGAATTCGCGAAGGGCCCGGTCCGTGCCGCCGGCCTGCAGGGTGTCGGTGGCCGCCCGGTGCAGCAATTTTTCCAGGTCGAACCGGGGTTCCAGTCCGAACCGCTTCGCCATCACGCCCCAACTCGCTTCGAAGGTACGCGCCGCATACGGATGCTCGGGCATCAGGATCAGAAACTCATCACAGCGGCTCCACGTTTCGAGGTGGGCCTCCATGACGGCATGGAACACCTTCTTATGTTTCGGGTTCATCAGGTCCGCCTGCTCCGCGCAGGTAAGCGATCCGAGCTGAATGGAGTGCCGGGTGGGATCTTCGAGGAGCGGCGCGAACTCCAGGGGAAACTCCAGGGGTTGGAAACCGAGCGAACAGTTCATTTCGTAGAAGTCGGATTCGTCCATGATCGCGTGAAGATGAGCCTGTCCGGCAGCCAACCGGTCCGTGTAGGTGGCCTTTCCCGCGAGCCAGGGGGGAAGCATCGGGTCCCCGTAAGCCTTCAACGACTCGTAGCCCGGCGTGTCCGGTTCAAGACGAAGGATGTCCCGCTGCAACGTGTCGGATGTTTGCTTGGCGATTCCGTCGATCTCGTAATGCAGGAAGGGATGGGCCGGCCAGATCGAGTAGTGAATGCCATTGAACTTGAGCTTGTGCAGTTGCCGGATGACCCGCTTGTTGTCCTCCAGGGTCCACATCAACGGGCCGCAGGGCAATTCGCACAGGAATCGCCAGGCGCGCAATTCCTGGGCCGGCTCGAGAACGAGATCGATGCCGGGTAGAGAGAAGGCGCCTGGTTCTTTCGGCAGTACATCTTCAGACAGCAGAAATCGAACGCCGTAGCGCTCGAGCAATTCATACACCGCCCATGCCGTTGCCGCATCGCTGCCCCCCGCCAGCAGCAGGGTCTCTGAATCCACGCGGCGCAGGAGATGCCCCTGGTTCGACAGGCGGGGGAGCTTTGTCGACGTCTCCTGTACATGGGCGTCGTCGATACGTCCGATCACGATCGAGGGATGCGCACCGATCTCCTCAACGGTCACGACCCCGAACATTCGGGAAAGGTAGGTCTGAAGGAGGCCGGCAGCTTGGCGCACAAGGCGACCGGGTGAGGGGCTGAGGGCTAGGGATATCTGAGTACTCACGGTTGCCGCGCGGAGAGTCCTGGAGGTTAGTTTTTCTCAAGAAAGTAATCCAGCCTGCATGGAGAGATCAAGCTCGATCTTCCCCAACCTCCTGGAGTCGGCGGTCCCCGCCGCAGTTGCTCAAATCATGAAATGAAAACGCGCAAAAACCAGCGATCGAAAGGACCGGACTATCTGCTCGGTCCGGCCGGCCGCCCCTCATGCTCCTTTCATTTCATCGTTGGAGCATTCACGGCGGGGACCGCCGACTCCAGGGCCGGTTGGGCCGATCTATGCAATGCCACTTCGCATTCGGGTAACGCCTCCGTTGAATGCTTCGTAGTAGGACAGGGCCTGCGGACCTGTCCCGCGGCTGGATGGCGAACGGGAGGGCCAAGAATAGACCGAGATCCTCTCCTTGCTCTTCGTCTTCCCCAAGCAGGCTCCGGGGCAGGTCTATACGACAAGCCCTGCCCTACTGCGAAGCATTCAACGGAGGCAGGAAGAGCCGTTCGGCACGCTCTCAGCGTGCGACCCGCAAGATGCAAGAAATGCGATGGATTCTGTGCTTCGATCACTCCTGCAAGGGTCACTCGAACATGGAGTCGCGCTGAGGCCGATCGAGCGCTGTCGACTGCAGTCGATAGCAGTCTACTACGATCGACGGATCCGGAGGTTTCTACAAACCCTGAACAACCCGGTAGCTCTTTGTCGCAGAGGGTCCGGTCGCGTCGAAGAATGTCATGATGTTCCCGTCTCCGGTCAGCACCGCGCCGGTGTCGATCCAGGTATTGGAATTAGGAGCGATGGCATACTCGAGCCGGTACGGCTGGCTCGCCTCCGACTGGAACTCCATTCCGTCCGTATCCTCGACCACAACGTCTATGAAATTTTGCGAGGTCGCGACGAAGACGTTGATATTGTCCACATCAATCCCTTCCGCTGTTTGCCCGCCGGTATTGGCGGTCAGCCCGCCGGTAATCACCGCGTTGATGGCGGCATTCTGGACAATGGGCGCCGCGGGGGTCGTGGTCTTGGTTACGCCGTCGTCGATGGTACCCCAGACCAGGTTGTTCGCGCGGTCAACGAAGATCTCCAGGCGAACGATCAGCTCCTGTTCTCCGTTCTGGGCGTCCCACGTACCCAGGTAACCGGGCACATAGAAGTCGCCGGCGCCCGGACTGACGTGGTTGGCATTGAAGATCCAGCCGTGCTGGGCCGACGCCTGGAGCTCATCGGTCACTCTCCAGCCAATCCCACCCCAGGTTACTGAGTCATTGGCATTGAAAAAGCCCCAGTGGGATGTGCAGCTAGTGCCTCCCGGGCCGTCCGCGGGCGGACAGGCAGAGACATCGGCGGAGAATACGGTGAGTCTGTCCGGCATGGCGGTGACGCCGGTGTCGATCCCAACGACACTCCACACGGCCCAGGCTCCGCCGCCAAACAAAGCCAGTCCGCCCGGATCGATCTGCATTCCCTGCCGAACATGGTTGTCGGCCCCGGCCAGTTGGGTAAATCCATAGTTCGTCGCCGGGTCGGCGTGGCTACCGGTGGGGAAATTCTCGAAATAGGAGGCGGCCCGGACGATTTGACCCGGCATCAAGAAAACACTCAATGAAATCGCCAAAAGTCCACCGATTCGATTCATCATCCTCTTTTTCCAGATCATTGCCACGACGGCGCAATCTACCTGTTTCCGGCCGGAATTTCAATCGGAATTTCCATCCCTCATGCATAACGCATTGAACCGTAACTAGTTATGGGAAATGCAGGGTGGCAATGAAAACCCCATTGCGGATGTAGCGGAAGTCGCGAAGACTTCCGATCGGCGCGGATCCCATGGAGTGCGAGAGCGGTCAATGACTCCACTGCGGACTGAAGTCCCCGCTGGGGTTTGGCCATTTCGCGAGCCATTCAGCCATGTGAGCCTGCGCAATGTAAGCAGCTTCGTTGTGCTGGTAGGGCAGGGCTAGACCTGCCCCTGAGCCTGGGAAGAGAAAGAAGTGGATCCGAAGCTGTAGGCAAGACCAGAGCCTGCGTAAGAGCAGACAGACTACTGTTCCAGCATCACACGGTAGAGCCGCGTAGCAGAGGGTCCGCTGGGATCGAAGAAGGTCATCATGTTCCCGTCTCCGGTCATCGTCGCGCCCGTTTCGAACCAGGTATTCGGGGCCGGGGGGGCGGCGTACTCGAACCGGTAAGTTTGATTCAATCCAGATTGGAATTCCACGCCGGGGGTGTTCTCGGCCGCGATGCCCGTGAATTCCAGAGGGTCCGGATCCCCAACGGCGGAAGCCATGATGTTGTCGACGTCGATTCCCTCGGCGGTCTGAAAGCCCGTATTGGCAGTGAGCCCGCCCGTGATGACCGCGTGAAGATCCAGGTTCTGCGCCATTGCGTACTTGGGCGTAACGGTCTTGGAAACGCCGTCGTCAATGGTTCCCCAGATTTCGTTGTTGATACGGTCCACCCACACTTCGAGTCGAACGGTCAACTCCTGCTCCCCGCTATCATAGGTACCCAGGTACCCGGGGATGTAGTGCGATTCTGACCCACCGGTTACGTGGCCGGGCTCGAACACCCAACCGTGCTGCGGAGATATCGCATCCGAATCGGACACGCCCCACTTGACTCCGCCCCATGCGACCGCGTTGTTGATCGAAAAGAAACCCCAGTGGGACGTGGAATCGGTGCCCCCCGCCCCGTCCGCGGGTGGCGAGGCGGACGCATCGCAGGAGAAGACGGTGACCTCGCCGGGTTCGGCGGTGATGCCGGTGTCGATACCGACAATGTTCCAGTTGTTCCAGGCTCCGCCGCCAAACAAGGCCAGACCGGACGGATCGATCTGCATGCCGGATCGAACATGGCTGCCGCCCCCCGCCAGTTGGGTGAACCCGTAATTCGTCGCCGGATCGCCGTGGCTGCCGGTAGGGAAATCCTCAAAATAGGTGGCCGCCCGAGCATTTTCGCCCGACGACAGAAAAAAACTCCATGCGATCGCCGCAAGTCCGCAGATTCGATTCATCACATCTTTCTCAAGAGTCAAGGTCAGTGCGCCGGGAATAGCCGCTACGGCGCACTATAACCGCCCCGGGCGGTATTTCAAATCGAGGTTACCCCTCGCCGATGCCGATAAGGAGAATTTTTCGGCCGCGAAAGAACACAAAGTTCACGAAGCAGCAAAGCCGCAACCAAGAGGAACCACTACTTCTCACTAATCTTCACTAATCGTTCACACGCCAGAAATTGCAGATCGACGTGGTTCGAATGGAACCCGCGAAAGGTCAATGACTCCACTGCGGACTGAAGTCTGCGACGCCTGAACTTCGAATCGAAACTGCCCGCTGAAACGCCGGCCCGAAAACCGAACACCGCGGCCAACGGTCGAACTCTTACAGATCCAGCATGACCCGATAGACTCTCGTGGTGGAGGGTCCACTGGGATCGAAGAGGGTCATCATGCCCCCGTCTCCAACCACTTTCGCCCCCGTTTGAGACCAGAGATTGGTCGTCGGGGGAGTGGCATATTCAAGTCGGTACGTCTCGTTCGACCCCGACTGGAATTGCACGCCGGGCGTGTCCGCAATATCGGCATCACCGAATTCCAGGGGGAGGTTCAAGGCATATGCCTGGATGTTGTCGATATCGATCCCCTCGCTGGTTTGAGCGCCGGTATTGGCGGTGAGACTGCCGGTGATGATCGAATCGATTCCCGTGCCGTTCTGGGTGATGGCATACTTGGCGGTGGTATGGAAATTGACGCCATCGTTGATGGTACCCCAGACCTCGTTGTTGATCCCGTCGATCCAGATCCCCAGGTTTACGATCGCCTCCGTCACATTGGGCGAAGCGGAACCGTCATACGTTCCCATGAACCCGGGCACGTGTACCTGCCCTGCAACACCACTGAGATACTCATGTTCAAAGTACCAGCCAGCATCAACCTGATTCGTGTTAGCGTCATTCACCCCCCAGCGAACCGTCGGTGACGATTCAAGAGTGTCTCGTACCCCCCAATACCCCCAATGCGAGGTAGCACCATTGCCTCCCGGCCCGTCCGCGAGGGGGGCTACGGCCGCATCGGTGGCAAATACGGTGATCTGACCGGGTCCGGAGGCGACGCCGGTGTCGATTCCCACGATGTTCCACTGGTTCCAATTTCCACCGCCGAACAAGGCGCTACCGTACGGATCGATCTGCATGCCGTTTCGAATTTGGTTGGCCCCGGTGCCTGATAGCTGGGTAAACCCGTAAGCGCCCCCGCCTACCGGATCGAAGTGGGTGCCGGGTTCGAAATCCTCAAAATAGGTGGCCGGGGCACTTACGCCGGCGGACAAAACAAAACCCAGCGCAATTGTCACTGACTTGATCGTATGTTTTTTCATTGTTCTTGTTCTCCAGATCATGTCCAACATCCTTACAGTTCAGGAGCATTTTCCCAGATAACCCGGTAGTTCCGGGTCGCGGAGGCCGAGGTGGGATCGTAGAACGTCATGAGGTTTCCATCCCCGACCATAACGGCCCCCGTGTCGGTCCAGGTATCGGGATCCGGCGGGGAGGAATACTGCAACCGGTAGGTCTGGCCGAACGACGAGAGAAACTGGAATCCGGCCACGTCTCCGTCGACAACGGGCGTTGAGTCGACCGGGCTTACCACGCAGACTACAATATTATCGATGTCGATCCCCTCGGCAGTTTGAGCGCCGGTATTGGCTGTGAGCCCGCCCGTTTTAATCGCCTTGATTGCCTGGTTCGTAGTCATCAGGTACTTCGGCGTGACCGTTTTGGTGACCCCGTCATCAATCGTGCCCCATACCACATTGTCGATCCGATCGACCCAAATCTCCAGGCGCACGGTCAGTTCCTGCTTTCCATCGATTTCGTCGTAGGTGCCCAGGTACCCGTCGATATAGGTTTCCTGTCCGGCAACGTCGGTGACGTGCTCGGGATCGAATACCCAGCCGTGCCGCACCGCGTTCGAATTCGCATCATCCACCTCCCACTTGATGCCATCTACGAATAGTCCCCCCAGAGGAGGGCCTACAACGTCACTGGCACTGGCACGGAAGCGTCCCCAATGGGAGGTACCGGGGTTGAGGTCGGGCCCGTCCGCAGGTGGGCAGGCGGCGGCATCGCAGGAAAAGACGACGATCTCGCCGGGCTGGGCGATGATGCCCGACTCGATCCCGACAGTGTTCCACGCGTTCCACTCTCCGCCGCCAAACAGGGCCAGGCCGAGCGGATCGATGTCCATCCCGAATCGGACATGGCTGCCTGACCCGGTCATCTGGGTAAACCCGTAATTCGTCGCCGGATCGACGTGGTTGCCGGTAGTAAAACCTTCAGAGTACGTATCCGCCCGGCTACTCACACCGGTCGAAAGGACAACGCCAATCGCAATTGTCACCGATTTGATTGTGTGAATTTTCATCTTTTTCCTTCTCTTTAGGTCGGTTGGCCCGTAACAGTGATTTGGGAAATCGGAACTCCACTGCTCTTCGCACACCCTGGCCCGGGCCGCTAGCTCCCATTCTTTGCTCCAACTACCTTATAGCGTATCCCTCCCGGCCCGGAATAGCAATCTGAATATTCCTGAATTACGCGACGAGAAAGTACGGCTGACCCGAAAAAAAATTGACATTCCGATCAATAGGCTCCGGTGGATTCGGTAGTTGTTGATATCCTTCCACCCTCCTCAAACGAAAGACAGAATTATCTTCGAATCCCGTATGAGAAGCATTCTGCCAGCAATGATTCTGCCTCCTTTGAGAAACCGCAAAACCGCGGTTTTGTACCGCGGAGGACGCTGAGTACGCGGAGGTGGGTGTTGTTTGTTTTCCGGCGCGCTCCCCAGTGACGCCGAAACGGATGTTTTCCTCGCAAAAATCTCCGTTTGCCCCCCCCGATCCCAATTGAGTTTTTTCTCTTTTGCTCTTTACTTATTGCGCAAAATCGAGGATAAGATGAGGAGTTAAGGTAGGCAATGTGTACGCGGATCAGGTGATCGCGATCAAGATGTGGAGCAAATTCTTTTGGAGCAATTCCAAAAAACAAAGAAGAAGGAGCAGGGGATGAATGTGAACAGCAGGCAGTTAATGACGGTTGGATTGGGTGTCCTCCTGACGACAGGACTGAACGCCCAGGCATCGTACTTCGAAGACTTCGAACCCGGCAGCCACTTCGATCCGGTAGGCGGGGGCGCTTACGGGTTTACCCAGCTATCAGGCAACGGGGCCAACCAAATTCGAAACGGCATGCAGATCGATCCGGACGGTAGCGCCTTGTTCGGCGGTGGAAATTGGAACGCGTGGAACATAGTCGGTATCGACACCGGGGTCGCCTCCGGACCGGGCCAGGTCACCGTCTTTCGTACGCAGGCCTCCGCCGCTCCGGTCGCGGACGGGGCGGGAGGCAATGGCTCCACCTCGCATTGGGGGTATTGGGGGGTACGAGACACTCTTGCAACGTCACCGACGGTTCGCTGGGGCGTGAATGACGCTAACGTAGCTCAGGGTAATAATGGCTGGTACTTCCAACATGAGTATCTCAGTGGTGTTGCAGGCCAGATCCACGTGCCTGGGTTCATGGGAACGTATGACGGTGCCGCTTCGCCCAATGTGACGGAGGCGATCGTAAACCTGGGGATCTGGATCGACGGGATCAACAACGAGGTCTGGGGTACCATCGACGATGGCGTCAATTTTCATACCACCGCCAAGCAGTCCATCACCCAGAACGGCACGGGTATCGATACGATCATCACCGGCAGTCTCACTGCCAATACCGGCGCTCAAACCTCCGAGGGGATCGATATCGACAATATAAGCGCGGTCTCGGGCGCCATTCCGGAGCCGGGCACCGCCCTGCTGCTGGGCCTCGGCGGCCTGGGATTGTTCCTGGCCCGCCGGCGCGGCTGAGCCGAGAGCAGACAGACATTTCAATCAAAGTTGACGCCCCCCGCCGGGATCGCTCGGCGGGGGGCTTTTTATGTCTGACCTGGCTGCGGCCAATCCTGGAGCCGGTAATTTTCTCATCATGAAATGAAACGTGCAAATCGGGCGGTTGGATCGCCCCTCCAACCCTGGAGCCGGCGGTCCCCGCCGTAAGGCCCTGCCCCATGAAATGGAACGTGCCAGCGGAGAGAGGTTGAATGGAACCGTTTCAACCTCCCCTTTTGCGCCTTTCATACCTTGGATTGAGCAATCCACGGCTCCAGGAGGATGGGGAAGGTTCAATCCAGCCTCCCAGCGGTCCGACAAGAACCTCTGGAGTCCCCGCCGTAAGGCCCTGCCCCATGAAATGGAACGTGCCGGCGGAGAGGATGCATGGAACCGTTTCAACCTCCTCTTTTGCGCCTTTCATACCATGGATTGAGCAATCCACGGCGGGGACCGCCGACTCCAGGAGGTTGGGGAAGGTTCAATCCAGCCTCCCAGCGGTCCCCGCCGTAAAGGCTCTGCCCCATGAAATGGA
>Ga0315336_1004065_pt1 | contig 18106 bp, 13 predicted proteins | sample ASW5metaG_FD_204512 | JGI IMG/M metagenome (GOLD analysis project Ga0315336, IMG submission 204512) | Ammonia-oxidizing marine archaeal communities from Monterey Bay, California, United States - ASW #5 | ecosystem: Environmental > Aquatic > Marine > Intertidal zone | place: USA: California... | reverse complement strand
CCAACAGATATCGACGTAATACTAAGACCAGACTATGAAACAATTAGGAGCGTTCCCTGGTATGACGATCCAACTGCCCAGGTAATTTGTGACGCTGTTAACCTAAATGGCTCTCCCGTCATCAATTCCAGCAGAACTGTTTTAAGGAAAATATTAAAAATCTATGATGATTTAGGCTATGAACCTATTGTTTCACCAGAAGTGGAATTTTATTTAGTCAAGCCAAACCCGGATTCCGATTATCCATTGGAAGTACCGATAGGTCAGTCCGGTCGACAAGAGACGGGTAAACAGTCTTTTGGAATTGATGCAGTTAATGAATTTGATCCTCTTTTTGAGGATGTTTACAACTATTGTGAAGAACAAAAAATTGAAATTGATACAATCAACCACGAAAGTGGCTCTGCACAAATGGAAATTAATTTTCAACACGGGAATCCACTTGAATTAGCGGATCAGGTTTTTCTTTTTAAGCGAACACTCAGACAAGCTGCCCTTAAACATAAACTGTATGCAACTTTCATGGCAAAGCCTATGGAAAATCAGCCCGGGAGTTCCTTACATCTACACCAATCATTACTAAACAAAAAAAACAAAAAAAATATTTTTTATAACAAAAAAAACACTATTTCTAATTTAATGAAAAATTATATTGGAGGTTTGCAAGAATTTACTCCAAAATTAATGCCAATCCACGCACCGAACATAAATTCGTATCGACGACTCTTTGCCACATGGGACGCTCCAAAAAATACAAAATGGGGTATTGGAAATAGATCATGCGGATTTAGAATTCCGTCCAATGAAGAGTATAGCATGCGCATTGAAAATCGCATATCAGGATCAGATACAAACCCCTACCTTGTATTCGCTGCAAACCTGGCAGCAGGTTATCTGGGCATAAAAAATAAAACCAAACCAACGGAAGAATCTAAAAAAAGTGTATTTAACGAGAAAAAGAGCTCACTTCCAAAAAATATGGAAGAAGCTATCTCTTTGTTCGAAAAAGATAAACAGATAAATGAAGTTTTTAGTCAAAAATTTGTTCGAACAATTGCCGCTATCAGAAAAGTGGAGTATCAGGCATATTTGAAAGTCATCAGTTCTTGGGAAAGGGAATATCTTCTTTTAAATGTTTAGTGTTTATCTAAAGCAAGATAGAAAGTTTCAAGATACCAGTTTTTAAAACTTTCTACACCTAATTCCATTGTTGATAAAGGACCTGGTTGATACTTAGAAGACAATACCCCTTTTTGATTATCTTCAATTATTCTTTTGTCTGCAGTTGTAGTTTTATCCCATAACCAAATCATATCTTTAATATTATAATCTTTACCCTCTTCTGCATCTTTGTGAACTAACCACATTATTTCTACATCAGTTTGAAGAGGAGATTTGGGAAAAAATGTAAATAAGGTTGCAAAATCATTACACATCATAAGACTATTGAAAGGCGATGGTCCAATTCCAGTATAGCCATGATCATGTTCTTTAAATTTTCCCATTAATTTTTTACATGCAGGCTTTCCATTTTTAGTTTCAGATAATTTCCCTTCAGCCAACGGTGTTCTTTCAGCTCCTCTGGAAAAATTATTAAAATTTCTCTCAGAATATTCTCCTGTCAAATAACCAAGTTTTTTAGTTTTTTCATTCCATTCCGCTAATCTTCTTGAAAATTTTTCAGAATGTGGTCCTGTCCCGCTTCCGCCCCCATAGGCTAAAATATATTCAGGATCATGAACTGAGCAATACTCAGGATGAGCAGGTTGGCAATGATAACACTCGTGAAAATTATCTAGTGTAAGTTTCCAATTCCCATATGTTGGATAAATTTTTCTATAAGCAATTTTTGCATCTTTGAGTCCATGCAGTTCAATAAAAGGTTTATTAGGTTCAATAAATTCATCAAAACTAACTGGTTCTTTAGAAAAATTAATAAATATCAAGCCTTCATACACTTTAATATTACAACCATGGAGATTCCATTCTTCTTTATTAAAATTACTATTCATTAATCTAGCTGAATTTAAAGTTCCATCAATTTTGTAACTCCATGCATGATAAGGACATACAAGAAGTTTTTTATTTCCTTCGTCTTCTGAACAAATTTGCGAACCTCTGTGTCGACAAACATTGTAATGAGCATGGATAATATTATTAATGTCTCTAATAATAATAATAGATTCATTTCCAACATTTAATAAAAAGTAATCTCCAATATTTGGAATTCGCGAAACATGTCCTACAAAAATCCATTGTTTAAAGAAAAAATTTTCCAAATCTAGTTTGAAAATTAAATCATCAACATAAAATAGTTGATCCAAGGAATGATTAGATTTTTGGCTCTTTATAAGGGTTTTAATTTGTTTGTTATTCATAAATTTATATTTATATATAATATTAATTGAATAGCCATTCAATGAATTTTATAAATAACAAATGTCAAATTTATATCATGAAGACATCTACAAATTCGATGAGCCAGTAAAAAGTTATTGGGAAACTACTTCAGACACAAATAACAAATATAACAAATTAGAAAAAAATATCCAAACAAATATTGTTGTTATTGGGGGAGGTTATACAGGAATTTCCTGCGCTTTATCATTAGCTAAAAATTATAATGAAGACGTTGTTTTAGTTGAAGCTGGACATATTGGCTGGGGATCATCTGCAAGAAATGCTGGATTTTGCTGTATCTACCCAGCAAAAATGTCAGTTGCAACTATGTTTCAAAAGTTTGGTAAAGAAGAAACAAAGAAATTTTTCAAAAATACCATAGAGGGCTCAAATTTTACAAAAAATTTAATAGATGAATACAAAATTAATTGTGATTTGACAGGTGATAGTAATTATGAAGTCGCCCCTCATCCAAGTTATTTTGAATCAATTAAAGAAGAAGCGCTGATATACAAAAAAGAATTTGGAATAGAAACTAAAGTATATTCAAAAGAAGAATTTAATGAAATTGGGCATACTGGGGAAGAACAGTTTGGTGCGCTCTCCTATAAACCTGGTTTTGCGATTAATCCTTTAAAATTTTTATTAGGTTTAGCTGAAGAAGCTAAAAAATCTGGGGTGCAAATTTATCAAAAAAGTAAAGTGACTAAAATTGAAAAAAAATTAGAAAAATTCAATGTAATTGCAAATGATCATATTATAACTTCAAACAAAATAGTTATGGCAACTAATGGTTTTTATAAAGATGATTTATTGCCAGATCTGAATAACACAATTTTACCTGTTATATCTAATATTATTATAACAAGACCTCTTACAAAAGAGGAGGTTAAATCTCATAATTTTGTGACTTATAACCCTATATTAAATTTTAGAAATTTACTTTTCTATTATAGATTGCTTAAAGATAATCGTTTTTTATTTGGTGCTAGAGGTGATTTAATTGGTAGTGAACAGTCATCAAAAATAAAATCAAAAAAAATGGAAGAACAAATGAAAAAGGTTTTTCCTAATTGGAAAAATGTTGAGATCGATTTTCATTGGAGAGGTCTTGTAGCAGTAACAACAAAATTTACACCCTCAATAGGAAAATTGGATGATGAAATTTACTATAGTTTTGGTTATCAAGCTAATGGTGTTAATACAGCTCCTTGGTCAGGTAATGAATTAGCGAAACTAATTGTTTCTAATAGTAAAAAACTAAATATATCTAAGTGCTATCTAGGTTTACCTAAAAAAATTCCTTTTCCTTTTTTACGACTTTTATATTTACGAATAGCTCTTCTATATTATAGTTTTATAGACAAATAATTACAACCAAATGACTCCATATGAAAAAAATTTTAAAGTACCTGGTAGATTTGAAGATCATGAATGTACTTTCATTACTTGGCCTTGTAAAGATTCAGATTTAGAAATTTTTAATTATGAAAATGAGATTGTAATTTTTGCTGAAAAGTTATCTAAGTTTGAAAAAGTTGTTGTAATTGCAGACCCTTCAAATTTTGAAAAAGCATTTAAGAAATGCAAACATTTTGCACTTATTTGGTCTATACCCACTGATTTTTCATGGATAAGAGATAACGGACCTATTTTTATTAAAAATGACAAAGCAGAAGTAGCTGGGGTGCATTTTAAATTTAATGGATGGGGGAATAAATTTGAAAAATGTGAATCAATAAAAGAATTACCTAAAATCCTTTTAGAAAAACTAAAAATCAAGCGATTTACATCTGATTTGATACTTGAGGGCGGCGGAGTTTCCTTTGACGGTCAAGGAACAATGATCACAACTGAGCAAATGCTTATGCATAAAAACAGAAACGCAGCTTTTTCAAAATCACAGATCGAGAAAGAGTTAAAGGATTTACTGGGTATTCAAAAAGTGATTTGGTTAAAAAAAGGATTGGTTGAGGATGAGGGTACAGACGGCCATGTTGATTGCGTGGCTGAATATCTCGCTCCGCAAAAAGTTTTGGTTCAGACCGTGTATGATAAAAGCAATCCAAACTACGAACTGCTAAAGATTAATCTGGAAATACTTAAAGCGGAAAATGATGCGCAGGGGAATAAATTGGAAATTATTGAAATGCCCTACCTCCCCTACTTTCCGCAACTGTACAACAATACTCAATATGTCTCCCCTTACACAAACTACTATGTGGCAAATAATTCGGTCTTGGTACCTGAAGTCGATCCAGAACTTGATGAAAAAGCATATAAGTTAATTCAAGATATTTATGTGGATAGAACCATTGTTCCAATCCCGGCTTTTTATCAAGCAATCGGTGGTGGCGGTCCTGGATGTATAACGCAACAATTACCCAAGGGCATCAACACAAGTGTTTAAAAAAATTGTCTTTATAATTTTAGTTGGTTTTGTCTTATCGGCTTGCAGCGATCAAGTTGAAAAAAAAGGCAAGAAAGGTGACTTTTTGTTTCGAAAATGTTCAAAATGTGGATTAAATGAATACTAATAAAATACTTTTTCTATTACAAATATAGAATTAAAAATCCAAATTATCTAAGAGAGGAAAAAATTATGATTTCTTTTAAATTGGACGCGGATGCTATTGAATTAGATGAATGGGGACCTCCTGAAGAACTCGCCGCCGTGACATTAGAGGGTAAGCCAATTATGTACGGTATAAAACTATATAATTCAGGTAATGGCCAGATACTAAGTGGTATCTATGAAGTAACAAAAGGAAAGTTCAAGGTTATTTATCCCTTCCACGAACATGCCACAGTTTTATCTGGCAAAGTTACATTGACCGATAAAGAAGGTAACAGCGTTACTTACGGTCCTGGTGACAGTTGGTTTTGTCATCAGGGAGAAGTTGTTACTTGGGATGTGAAAGACCGCTTACGGAAAACGTTCTTTGTTGTGACTGTTGATCAGTTTGGATCCATTCCACCTGAAAGGATCGTACAGAGCGTTTCCAGAGTGGTAGGATGAGCCAATTGTAACGATAAAAGTAAGGATATTAACGCTATCCATTTTCAAAACCTTTTAAAGTGTTTACTGTGTTAACACCAATTTCTTTTATCGCATAACCTCCTTCCATTACAAAAAGAGTTGGCAAATTAATTGAGGCTATTTTTCTTCCAACATCAAAAAAATCATCACTTTTTAATTTAAAAAAACTAATTGGGTCTTTTTCATAGGTATCAACGCCAAGAGATATTAACAATGCATCAGGATTAAAAGTTTTAATCTTTGATATCGCATCATCAAGATTTTTTGTCCATACGTCATAGGGAGTGCCTGGTTGCATTGGGTAATTAATATTAAAGCCTTCACCTTGACCTTCTCCTGTCTCATTAGCATGACCAAGAAAATGTGGGAAGGCCTCTTTGGGATCACCATGTAAAGAAGAAAAAAAAATATCTGAACGATCATAAAAAATATCTTGAGTGCCATTGCCATGATGAAAGTCAATATCCAGTATAAAAATTTTTTCTGCACCTTTATCTTTTAAGCTTTCAGCAGCAATCGCAACATTATTAAAAAAACAATACCCACCATATTGATCTTTTGATGCATGATGACCTGGAGGCCTACAAAGTGCGAATAAACTTTTTTCTTGTTCTAACATTTCTGCTGCAGTCAGTACCACTTTTACTGCTTCATAAGCCCCTTTTGTAGACCCTGCACTAATAGATGTTTCATTAGCAAGAGCATAATAACCAAGCTTACCTTCAATAAAATTAGGAATGATGTTAGAGTTCATTGATCTACTAGGCCAAACTGTAGGTATAGCCTCGCCACCCAAACCAAGTTTTAACCATTCTTCCCAAGCAACATCTAAAAATTCAACATACTTTCTATCATGCACTTTAAAAATTATATCTGTATTTGTTTTGGTAGGTTCTAAAACAGGACCTAGTTTTCTCGTTTCAATTTCATTAATAATAAATTCCATTCGTTCAGGTCGCTCAAATGGTTTAACTAATTTACCTCCATACAATTCGGTTTTAGAATTTCGAAGAATATGATTTTTTGAATAAATAGTTTTCATTGTTTACTCTATAGGTATATTTTTAATTTTATATTTTTGCTTACCTAACATGAAAATAGAAATACAAATCAACAAAGTACTTAGAAATTTAATAAAAGTAAATGTTTCATCAAAAAAAAGATACCCCCATACAAAACCAATAGGCATAACTAAGTAAGAGCTCAAGTTAACAAATACGGCACCAATTTTATTTAACATATAAAAAAATAACCACACCTCAATAAATGTTACAATTGTCAAGAACCAAAAACTGGGAAAGAACAACCATTGAGAGTAGTCTTCAAAATTATTTCCAAAAAATGTAGATAGTAGTATTACAAATAACAAAGATGCAACACATTCTCCAAAAGCTACCTGGGTTGTATTTAGATTTTTGGGCCAAAATTTCTCCATAAATATTGCGTCAAATGCATATGATAGTGGAATTATTAATGCATATATTGACCAGATATTTAATGAAACATTGTTAAGGTCCCCAATTAGTAAAATTGAAAGACCGAACAAGCCAAATAAGGTTCCGATTACTAATTTTGTAGTCACATTCAATAATCTAAATGTCCACACGATTAAAAGAGTAAAAACGGGCACAATTGAAATGATTAAAGTTAATATTCCAGCCTCAATCTTAGGCGCAACTATAAACTCTATAGATAAAGGAACTATGTAAGCAAATAATCCTGCAACAGAGAAAAAGATAGATTTCTTTAAAGTAATTTTGAAAATTTGTTTTTTAAATAAAAGAAAGAAAAAAAATAATAAGCTAAGAATAGCTAAAAGTGAAACTAAAATAGATAGTGGATTATTATCTGCATCAACGATTTTTACTAAAGAAAAATGTAAAGCCCATAGTGAGGATAATAAAAATAATAGGATAGTATTTTTATAATTGTTTAGAGAAAGGTTCATAAGAATATAAAGCTCCTATAAACAATTTTCTAGCAAGAGTGCGCTTAATAATAAGTAATTACAAATTAGGTCTGTTTTGATCGTCAAATAACCAATTTAGCTGTTTTTCATAACCTAATGAAACTTTGAAAACAGTATTATCGTCGTAAGCTTTACCAACAATTTGCATACCTGTTGGTACACCGTTTGAAGCAAAGCCAGTAGGTGCTGACATTACAGGAAGCCGTGATAACATATTAAAAGGTGTTGTTAACCACATAGATTCATCTCCTGCTTCTTCTGTTTTTCTTATTTCACCATTAAATTCATATTCAAGATTAGGAAAACCATGATTTGCAGGTATTCCAGTAACAGCATTAGTTGGACAAATAAAAACATCATATTTATTTAATAAAGGACCAAACTTTGCATAAGCATCCCAAGCGATATTATTGCATTGAACTAATTCTGATAAAGTATTTTCTTTACTTACTTCGATAAATTTTTTTGTATAATCGCATAGATGTTCTTCTTGATCCTTAGCAATTTCTTTTAAGCTTGTGCCCCACAAGCACGTTAAATAGGTTCCTGCAGCATCAAGCATATTATTTGGTAAATCAGGATCGACATATTCTACTACTGCTCCTTGATCAGAAAATACTTTAAGAGCATTCTTTAAATTATTTATTATTTCATCTTCTACTTCAAACCCACATAAGTGATCTGACCATGCTATTTTTATATTTTGCAAATCAAAGTTTCCATCGAAATTTGAAGGTTTTGGGAGACTTGCAATATCCTGATTATTTAAACCGGCTGTTAATGATTGCATTAAGATAATATCATCTACACTTCTCGCCATTGGACCTGAGTGGCTATAATAATCTAAGTTTCCATATGGCACCTCAGGATTTCTTCCATAAGGAGGCTTGTATCCAAAAACACCACATGCAGCAGCTGGTATTCTTATTGATCCTCCGATATCTGAACCTGAAGCAATAGTGCAAGATCCTGTCGCAAGAGCAACTCCAGATCCACCTGAGGATCCACCAGGCGTATATTTATTATTCCAAGGATTCGTTGTTACACCGTGAAGATCAGACCAAGTTGTTCCCAATAAACAAAATTCAGGAGTTGTAGTTTTAAATATAGGTATTGATCCACCTTGAAGTAGTCTATCTATATAAACATCTGTATATTTATCAGTTCTTTCTCCAAAAATTACTGAGCCACTAGTCCTTAAAGAGTCCTTTAAAGCAAACTCCTCCTTAACACCTAGAGGAATGCCTTCAAATAATCTTGGTGTATTTCCTTTTCCTAGGTATGATTTTTCAGCAAACTCAGCTAATTTAAGTGATCTTTCTTCAAAAAATTCAGTAAAAGCATTACATATATTTTGTACTTTATGAGCCTGCTCAATAGAGTTTTTAACTACTTCTACAGGACTAAGATGTTTCTTCCGATAAGCTTCTATAAGCTCTAAAGAATTCCAAAATAAATAGGATTTATCGGTCATATTTTTTTTTAGATTTATATATTTTTATTAATTCTTTTCTTTTTTTTAATGTGGCTTTTTTGTTTACTTGTCCCCAAGAATTTACTTTAACTCCATATACATCATAAGCTCTCTTATTAGAAATCCAACCCTCTAAAACATCTTTTGTAACCCTATTTATTTCTCTCTCATATGGCAGTCCATAACCACCGCCTGGTTGAGTTATTGATACTATTCTTTCATTCTCTTTTAGTTGAACTTCATCTACGATATTTAGATTTATTTTTTTTCCAAACTTATCAATTTTATATTGCTGTGCTTTAGCAGCATTTCCTCCACCTCTTACTCCAGCTGCTGGAAAATAGGAACCATCACTAGCATAAGCAATTTTCATCTTACTTTTTAATGGTCCAAATTCAACATAAGCGCCAGGAGAACCTCTTCTTCTTCCAGCACCTTCTGAATTTTTATAAATTTCTTGTCTATAAACAATCATTGGAAAGCGTAATTCATCAAGTTCAACGCTGTCAAGCAAGCATAATCCGGCACTACCCATGCCAGTCAAAGTTAACCACCCATCAGCACTAGGAGAAGCGCCAGCTGCTGTATGAAATAAAAATATTTCATTTACAAAGTAATTATTGTTTCTTGGATCAAGGCCTGATATGACTCCGGTCGCTGGTGGTAAAAGAGATCCACATTCTGCCATACCATATCCATCCCCTAATTTAGCAAAAGCTTGAACAACAGCATTTTCTAATCTATCGCAAATATTTGAAGTTCCTAAAGAGCAGCTAAATGGATGTTCAGGTATTCCAACAATACATCCTTTTCTCAACAAAATATCAATACAGCGAAAGCTTCCGGAGTTAGGTGGTATAGTATGATCAATACTGTTAAATATACCTGTCATAACTCCTGATCTTGATGTTGCTTCAGTAAGATTAAGCCCACAAGGTAGATTGTCAGGATTATCTCTTAAGTCTATTTTTATTTTTCCTAATTTATTATTAATTGAAACATTAACCTTGATTTCTAACCCTTCTTTTGGAAGATTAGGAAAAGGATCATGCTTCGTTGTAATGGTTACATTGCCTGAAGGGATTTTTTTTATTGTTTCTCGCATTCTTTTTTCACTATAATTAAACCAGACTTCAACAAATTTTTCTAATTTTTTCCATCCAATTTCTTTACCCATTTTAATTAATTCTCTCTCTCCGATGCGAACTGCGCCTATCATAGCTAAATAATCTCCTTTCCATTGTTCAGGTGCCCTAAATCTAATTTCACACATTCTTATAATATCTTCTATATTCCTATAATTTTCTTGAATCTTTGTTCCTGGAAATATTAATGCCCCCTCTTCAAAAACATCTTCAACATCAGCCATGTAAGTTGTTGGTTTTGAATTACCAATATCCGCTTGATGTGCCTTAGCACAAACACTAAATCTATGAATTCCTTTTTCATCAATCACAGGGACTATAATTGTATGATCGGCAGCGTGCGATCCTCCATGATACGGAGAATTAATCAAATATGCATCACCTTTTTTTTTCTTAGGATGAAATTTATCAATATTTTTTGCCATGATATCTGGACCAGATAAAACATGAACTGGAAGACTCTCATCAGCAGCAATAAAAGAATTATCAAAATTTAAAACACAACATGAAAAATCATGGGCAGTGTTTAAAACACCCGATCGCCCAGTTCTCATAAGAGTATTTGCCATTTGCTGACAAATCCCTTGGAATTTACTACTAATAATTGCTAATTCAACACCATTCATATTCTTTAACTTTAAAATATAAAACTACCATAAAGATGTTGCGCTTTCATCAATGATAATTTCTTTTTTATTATGGGGAATATTAAGCTCTAAACAATTATGATGATTTAAACTGAAATTAACACTAGGCTCTATGAGAACAGACATAAATGGTGTTTCTATTATCGCTGGACCAGTAAATTTTTTGTTAACTTTTATATCTTCATATTTTAGAATTTTTGTTTTTAACAGACCAATGTTTTTATAAAAAACATATCTAAGATCATTAATTTTTTTAATATTTTTTTTAAAAGTTTTATTAGAAATCAATTTTGCTTTACTTATTTTACATGTCAACCTAGCTTTCCATTGTATAATTTCTATGTTGCTATTCAAATCATATATTTCAAATAGCTCTTTGTGTTTTTTATGAAAATCTCTCTCGATATTACTTGCTTTTGTAATCTTATCTTCTTTATCTAATTTTATAGGAACTTCTATTTCCCAAACTTGATCACTATATTTAGCCTCAATAAAATAATCAATTTTTTTAGACAAAAATTTTAATTTAGAATTTTTTATAAATTTTTCACATTTCGTTTTTAAGATTTTAATAGTATTATTTACTTTAGAATAACTAAAATTATTTGTATGCATAGGCAGGGTAATTGAAAATTCATTTGTAATATCAGCTATCATTGCTCCTGCTGCAGACAAAACTGGTCCTAAGTTAGGAATAAGGATAAGTTTGCAATCTAATCGTTTAGCTAGGCTAACTATATTTATCCCTGAAGCTCCGCCACCTGAAATTAAGGCTGAATCAACAGGATTAAATCCTTGATGAATAGTTAAATTCTTGATTTCTTGAGCCATATTTTCTGTAACGACTTCAAGAATAGCGATTGCTGTTTCATTTGTATTTAGTTTAAGTTTTTTTGCAATTTGGTTTATTGCTTTTTTTGCTTTTGTCTGACTTAGTTTTAAATCTCCACCAAGAAAATAATCAGGATTTAATATACCACATACAAGAGCTGCATCGGTAACGGTTGGTTGATTTCCACCTCTGTTGTAACAGGCTGGGCCAGGATTGGATCCTGAACTTTGTGGTCCTACATGAAGTAATCCTCCGTCATCCACCCATGCAATACTACCTCCACCTGCACCTATACTTCTTACGTCAACTGAAGGAAAGCCAGTCATGTGACCTCTGTATTTTTGTCCGATCCATGTCTCTTTGGTTCTTGGTATTTTATGATCTTTTACCAAACTAACGTCAAAAGTTGTACCTCCTAAATCAGTTACAATAGCATTTTTAGTATTTATGAATTTTTTAAGATAAAAATTAGCCCCTACTGGAGCCATAGAAGGTCCTGAATTAATTAGATGAATAGGTGACTCAACAGAAGTTTTCATATCAAGCACACCTCCTTGGGAGGTAACCATAAAAAACTGGCCTGCAAATCCTTTTTTAAGAAGTGCATTATTAAGATTATTCAAATACTTTGACATCAGTGGTTTTAAGGAAGCATCAATACATGTTGAAGAAGCCCTCCTGTATTCTCTTAAAATAGGATTAACTTTATGTGATAATGAAATTGGAATGCCTGGTAGGTTTTTTTGCAAAAATTGTTCTATTTTAATCTCATGCTCTGCATTTAAAGTTGACCATAGCAAGCAAACTGCCACAGCCTCAACATTTAATTTTTTTAATCTATTAATAACTTTCAAAAGACTTTTATTATCTAAATTTTTCGAAATTGAACCATCATAATTTATTCTTTCGGGTATCTCAAATGTAAGTGATCTTGGAACATACGGGTCGGGATATTCTACAGTAAAATTAAAAATCTCGATTCTACCCCCTTCTCTAAAAAGCAATGTATCACGGTGGCCTTCTGTACAAAGAAAAGCTGTTTTTGCAGTTTTTTTTGTTAAAATTGCATTTATTGCATATGTTGTAGCATGCGTAAAAGTAGTGAGATTTGATAGCAAATATTCAATTGAAATATTGATAGATTCTGCTGCTTTCTTTAATCCATTTAAAATTCCAACACTAGGATTATCTGGCGTAGTTGGAACTTTAAAGGCTGAAATTACTCCTTCCTTATCTTCCAGAAGTATATCTGTAAAAGTTCCGCCTGTATCAACTGTTATACGCATATATTTTTTTATGAAAGATTTAGTGAATCAATGATTTGAGTTTCTTCAATACAAAGATTCTTTCTTAACAATCTATTTACCAAAAAAACCCATTGAAAATAATTCCAATGGGTTTCTTGTGTTTAATGTTTAAATTATTGCATCAATTTAGTCCAAACTTTGTCTACAAGACCCTGCGCTTTTTCATTGCAAGCTTGGCCAAATACAACTGGAATTCCATCAGGAACCTGAATGTTTGTAGCATTCTTCATATCATCTGATAGATAATTTACAGATTCAGGTATTGCATTAGCATAAGCAGCGAAGTTAGATATGATAGCCATATTTTCAGGATGCATCACAAAGTTCATGAAAGCCTTAGCTTCCTCTACATTTTTAGCGCCCTTTGGCATTACCAAACTGTCAAACCATCCGACTACACCTTCTTTTGGATAAGCATAAGTTAGATCATCCATGCCTCCCCATTTGCCAACCTGGCTGTATCCATCCCAATGCGCATGCATTATAATTTCTCCGCTCTGTAATCGATCATTAATTCCTTCTGACGAATACACAGCAACACATTTTTTTTGCTCTACTAAAAGATCCAATACAGCAGTCATTTCATTTGGATCTTCCGAACAAAAGCTTGAACCTAGCGCAAGGTGCGCCATATTAACAACTTCTTCTGGTGATTTGAATACTGCAACCTTCCCACAGATTTCATCTGAAGGTTTGAAAAATTCCATCATAGAAGAACCATCTCCTGAGTATGAGTCAGCTCTGTACGCAAATCCTGCTGAACCCATTTGCCAAGGCGTTGAGTATTCTTGAGTGGGATCAAATGAGGGACCTTGAAACTGTTCTGCTACGTATTTGTAGTTGGGCATATCTTTTATACCAGAAATTTTTTCAAGAAGTCCTTCTTTTATCATTATTTCAACAAAATGTTGAGAAGGCACAGCAAGATCATATCCTGTTGAACCGCCGCCAGCTTGTAATTTAGCTAAAAGGGTCTCATTGGAATCATATGTGTCATTTGTTACTTTAATTCCTGTTTCAGCTTCAAATTTACTCACCAAGTCTTCAGGTGTATAATCAGCCCAATTATATATATTCAATTTACCTTCGGCAAAAACATTTGCACTAAATAGTAAAAAAGAAAAAGAAACTAAAAATTTTATTACTTTATTCATCAATTATCCTCCCATTAATCTAATTAAATATTTATGTAATTAACAATATAATTAATTTAACATCCAAAAATATTATTCTCGAGAATATTATCAACTTTTTCAATGAATAGTAAATAGCTATTGAATATAAGTAGCTTTAAACAAATTTAGCAAAATAAAGGCTGAAATTTATAATTATTTACTAATTTTTCTATTAAGCAACCAATAAAGAGTTACAATTATAATTGAAAAAATTAGCATTAAGCTAGAAACAGCATTTACTTCTGGTGAAACTCCCATTTTAACCATGCTGTAAATGTATACAGGTAAAGTTGTGGAGCCACCTCCCGCCACCATTAAGGTAATGATAAAATCATCAATTGAGATAACAAAAGCAAGCATAAAACCTGATAAAATTCCTGGGGTTAGTAAAGGTAATGTAATTGTCCTAAATGCAGAAGTTTTATTTGAGTAAAGATCTCTTGCTGCTAATTCCAAGTTCGGATCCATAGCCTCTAGTGCTGCTTTTATTGGCATATAAGCAAATGGAATGCAAAAAACAGTATGAGCAATAATTACATTTGTAAGACCAAGATTAATTCCAAGAGTTGCAAAAAAAATCAATGTAGCTACCGCTGTGACTATTTCGGGTACCATTAAAGGAAGAGTAATCAGTCCGTTACTAAATTCTTTTGCTCGAAAATCACCTCCCCTTATTAATACTAGTGCAGAAAATGTTGCAATAATGGTTGCTAATGGTGCAGCAGAAAAAGCCACTATTAGAGAATTCAAAGCAGCAGAAAGAATATCATCGTTTGAAAATAACTTTTTATACCACCTAAAAGAGAAACCAGTCCAAACCATAGCTAATTTACTGGAGTTAAAACTATAACAAACTAAAACAAAAATTGGTACGTAAAGAAAACCGAAAAATATTACTGTCCATCCTCTAAATCCGGGAAATTCCCAAACGTGTCTAAATTTTGATTTCTTAACCTTTGACTTCATTTTCCCGATGTCTTTTGTTGATATGTGCATTAAAAAATAAAATCAATATTACTAAAGCTAGCAAAAACATTGCCATTGCTGCTCCGAATGGCCAATTTCTAGCATAAGAGAATTGAAATTGTATTAATGATCCTAATAAAAGTTTTTTTCCTCCACCTAATAAATCAGGAGCAATGAACGCGCCTAAACAAGGAACAAAAACTAAAATGCTCCCACCAATAATTCCTGGCATAGAAAGTGGTAAAATTACTTTTCTTATTAATTGAATTCTTGATGAATAAAGATCTGTAGCAGCTTCAAGCAACCTTACATCCATCTTTTCCATTGATGCATAAACTGGTAAAACCATTAAAGGTAGATATGAATAGACCAAACCTATAAGTATTGCTGAATTAGTATACATTAAATTAAGCGAACCTTCATCATCTAGAAGTCCAAGAAAATTAAAGCTACTTTCTATAACTCCATCTTTTCCTAAAATGATTATCCAAGCAAATGTCCTTATCAAGAGATTGGTCCAAAAAGGAATGGTTACAAGAAAAATTAAAATATTTTTAACTTTGTTAGATTGTCTGGAAATAAAATATGCTGCAGGAAAACCTATAATTAATGATATAATCGTGGCTGAAATTGCCAATACAAACGATCTTCCTATAATAATGATATAAGCAGGGTTAAACTCGATTTCATCAAAAAAATTAGTGTCAAATAATATTTGTCTGTAACCGTTTAAGCTAAACTTGAAATGAACTCCTCCATAAGCATTTGATTCCATTAGAGAAACTCCTCCCATTACTAATAAAGGGCCAATCATAAAAATGCCAATAACTATCCAAAGCGGTAGTAGCCCAAGTACTCTGTTCTGAATTTTATTTTCACCTTGTATATTCATTTATTAATCACTTGAGCGTTATCTTTAGGAAATTCTATTTCAATTAAATCTCCTTTTTTAAAATTTTTAACATCATCCACTGGAAGAGTTACGTTTATTAATTGCTTATTAGAAATAAGTTGTATGTGAGCTGCGTTACCTAAGTAAGTAAATTCAGAAATTGAAGTTTGGCTGTTTCCAGATGAAGACTTATTGATTTTTATTCTCTCCGGCCTAATAAATACAGTTACTGCATCGCCTTTTTTTACATTTTGAGGAATAGATAAGGATATTTCATATCCTGCATCCAACTTGCAACTACCGCTTTCTCCTTCAGTTAAACAAACACCTGAAAGTAAATTTACTTCTCCTATAAAATTAGCTACAAATTGATTGTTTGGACTTTCATAAATCTCTTCAGGACTTCCAATCTGTTGAATTTCACCATCCCTAATAACTGCAATTCTATCTGACATTGTCAGTGCTTCTTCTTGATCATGGGTAACAAAAACAAAAGTTATACCGGTTTCTCGTTGGAGAGTTTTTAATTCAACCCTCATTGCTTGTCTTAGTTTTAAATCCAATGCAGAGAGAGGTTCATCTAAAAGCAAAACTTTTGGTTGAGGTGCCAATGCTCTCGCTAAGGCAACTCTCTGCTGTTGGCCTCCAGATAATTGGTTTGGTTTTCTACTAGATAAATCTTTCATTTGAATAAGCTCTAGAACCTCATTTGTTCTTTTTTCAATTTCAGCTTTATCTTTATTTAACCTTTTTAATCCAAAGGCTACGTTCTCAAAGACGTTTAAATGAGGAAATAATGCATAATGTTGAAATACTGTATTAACAGGTCTTTTATTGGGTGGAAGAGAGATTATTTCTTCACTGAATAACTTTATATTTCCCTCAGTTATATCCTCAAATCCGGCGATTAGTCTTAACAAAGTTGTTTTTCCGCAACCAGAAGGCCCTAGAAGGGTAAAGAATTCATTGTCATATATCGTTAAATTAGCATTTTTGAGAGCTTTTACAGAAGAGATATCAGTACCATATATTTTGGTGACATTTTTTATCTCTATCGCATTAACTTTTTTATCATTCATTTAATTATTGTCATACTCCATTAAACTATTTTTCTAAATGTAAAAAAAAAATGAATTTTGCTTATCCTCCATCAATCAATCATCAACTCAGTAATTTCTCTACGAAACGGTAATTCATCTCCAATATCTTCGGAGTCAAGTTGACGTGCGTAACTGTGACCCGCATATGTTGCCCATGCAATGGGACCTGGAGCATGAGCATCTCCAATAATTTTAACAGAATTAATGCCAACATCTTTCCAGTTTTCTCTTTGTAACTTTAAGTCTTCAAATAATTTGTCGTTTGGTTTTTGTGAGGCAACAATTACTACCGCTTCAGCTTCAAGATCTGCAGTATTTTGCGTATAAATGCAATTAGTCTTTACGTAATTTGAATGAATAGATGTTATGCCTTTATTGAGCTCGATATTTACGCCCATTTCAATTAATCGTTTTTGAATTTCTCCTTGTTCAAGTGTATTTTTAGACCACTCAGATACATAAGCGGAAGGTGTAACTAGAGTAACTTCACAACCTTTTTGAATTAGTAATTCCGCAACAACACCTCCCATATAGTAATGATCATCATCATAAATTACAACTTTACCATTTGGTAATTTATTGTTCATTATATCATCTGGAGTAAACAAAGACATTTTTGAATCTGTAGGGATAGGTAGAACATGTTGCCTAGAAACTCCATCAACTCTCCATTTAGATCCAGTTGCTAGACAAACATTTTCAAAACCAAATTCTAAAACTTGCTCAACATTCAGGCTTGATTGAAAATAAGTTTCTACATTAGATTTTTGAGAGAGCTGATATTCTCTATAATCTGCTACACGTCCCCAAGCTGAAAGACCTGGAAGATTTCTTTCTCTAGAAACTCTTCCCCCTATTGTATCCAACGCTTCAGTTAAAGTAACTTCATATCCTCGGTTAGCACATGCGAGAGCTGCCTCTAGACCTGCTGGACCTGATCCCACTATTAAAACTTTTGAAGAAGAGCCTTTTGGCTCAATTTTTTCTGGATGCCATCCTTTTCTCCACTCTTCCATAAATGTTGGATTCTGCGTACAACGACTTATAGACATTGTCATATCCCCACTAATACAAATGTTGCAACCTATACACTCACGGATATCTTGTATTCTTCCCTCTTCTATTTTCTTTGGAAGAAAAGGGTCAGCTATGGATGGTC
>Ga0315336_1004064_pt1 | contig 18111 bp, 17 predicted proteins | sample ASW5metaG_FD_204512 | JGI IMG/M metagenome (GOLD analysis project Ga0315336, IMG submission 204512) | Ammonia-oxidizing marine archaeal communities from Monterey Bay, California, United States - ASW #5 | ecosystem: Environmental > Aquatic > Marine > Intertidal zone | place: USA: California... | reverse complement strand
TCGTTTCCAGCGCGGATACCGGCTTCTATTACGTCGCCAAGAAGAACTCGCGCACGATGACCGACAAGCTCGTGAAGAAGAAGTACGATCCGGTCGCGAAGAAGCACGTCGAGTTCCGCGAAGCCAAAATCAAGTAATTATTTCAATTGCTTATGTACGAAAACGGGGCCTTTCGGCCCCGTTTTGCGTTTCGAACGGTCACTGGCATGTTCCCTCAGGCCACTCGCCTACCCGGAGAGCCAGCCCTGATACGAGATATCCCGCACGGCGCTGTCAGCTCTTGGCGCTCCAGGAGCGGCCGCGAATGACACTGCAGATCTGGAACTTGTAGTCGCTGTAAAAGCTTTGGATGCCGCTGCGCTTCGCCTTCACGTGCTCCGGATGAATCCGCCATCCCTCGAGAGCTTCCTCCGATTCGAACTCGACAACCGTCACCCTCTCCCCGTCCTCGGCGACAAATCCTTTGTGCGAAATGTAGCCCGGCATTTTTTGCGCGAGCTCGCTCATCTGCGCCGCGACCGGACCGTATTCGTCCTGGACGCCTGGATTAAGCCGTGTGCGAAAAACCGTAACAATCATGACAATTGACCCTTGTGGCTGACATGGAGGCCGGCTCCACCGTCAGGCACTTCAAAGGCCTGATCATCTGGAACGGCAGCGGCACAAGGTTGCTCGATACAATTAAATAAATCAAATGCATGATTTAGATAATATTTATGCGCGAAAATCTAATTCGCAATGAGCTTCGATTTCAGCTCATCGACCAACAGATCCATAGCAACCTCAAACCGACCCGGCGAAGCGCTACGCACCAGCGTTACGGTTGCCGGCAAAATGAAGTCAGACACTTCAAGGATCGTCAGGTCACCCCGATGCGGGCTCTGCTCGAACTGGCGGCGAGGAACGAGGCTTAATCCGCCGCTGCGGGCGAGCAGCGAAAGCTGGAGGTCTTCACCGAAAACCTCCGCGGCGATATTGATTGGAAGCTGCATCTGCTCAAGATTTCTGACGAGCGCGGCCCTGCACCCGCATCCGCGCGGATTCACGAACCACCCATGGTCCGTGAGATCCCGCAGCCGCCAGGGCTTTCCGCCACGCGTTGCGCCGATCCTGGAAGGACCGACGACGACAATCTCCTCCGAGCCTAGCGAAAGCCGCACAAGGCCTGCCGGCACAGTGTGTTCATCGGTCAGAAGTCCGACCGCAAAATCAACCTGACCGCCGCGCACTTCTTCAATCAGGTTCTTGCTCCAGTTCGAGCTGACCTGCAATTTGATCCGCGGAAACGCGCGCCGCAGCGTGTCCAGCGGTGTCGTCAGCACCATTTCGCCGAGACCGTGGGCCACTCCCAGCTTGAGATCACCTGAAGGATCGGTCGCTCTCTGCGCACAAGCCTCCAGCTCCGCCAGAGCGGCCAGAACCCGGCGCGACTTCTCGAGTACATGCAGTCCCAGAGACGTGAGAACAGCCGGCTTCACGGAGCGGTTCAGCAATGAGCCGGCACCTATTGCGTCCTCGAAGTTCTGAATCCGCCGGGTGGCTGCTGGCTGCGTGATGCGAAGGCGGATAGCCGCACGATTCACAGAACCGGTTTCCGCAACAGCAACGAAGGCTTCGATGTCACCAATATTCATGACAAAGAGGCATAATTCAAAAATTATTATACGGGAAGCATATAAATTGGCAGTTGGCGATGTCGCACTAGGCTGCCGCGGCCACAACCCGGTTACGGCCATCGTTCTTGGCCCGGTACAACGCCTGATCGGCGCGCTTGAGGACAGCACCGATGGCCTCGCCTTTGGTTTCCAGGGTCGAGATGCCGATCGAAATGGTCACCTCGATGCGCTTGGCGCCCTTCTCGATTGAAAACGGCTCCCCGGCGATGGACCGGCGCAGACGCTCGGCGACCATTCCCGCCACATGCAGATCGGTCTCGGGCATCACGATCACGAACTCCTCGCCGCCATAACGGCAGGCGAGATCGATGCCACGAATCGACTTGCGGATGCGGACCGCGAACTCGCGTAGCACGTCATCGCCGGCATCGTGGCCGTAATTGTCATTGATCGATTTGAAGTAATCGATGTCGAGCATCATCAGCGCCAATGGCTTGGCCCGCATCGCTGCCTGCTCTGCCAGAGTGGAGAGGTGGCTTTCCATGTAGCGGCGGTTATGCAGCCCGGTCAGCGGATCGGTAATCGCCATTTCAATGGAGTTCTGCACGTTGTCGCGCAGATGATCGGTGTAGCGGCGCTTGCGGATCTGGGTGCGCGCACGCGCGAGCAACTCGTTCTTGTCCACCGGGCGCAACAGGTAGTCGTTGACGCCGATCTCAAGCCCACGCAGCAACCGCGCATTGTTGTCGGCGTCGGCAATAGCGAGAATCGGAACACTGCGCGTCCGCTCCAGCGAGCGCGCCTGGCTGCAAAGCCGCAACCCGTCGAAGTTCTCAAGACCCAGAGACACGATCAGCAGATCGTAATTGCCTTCAGCGGCGTGAAACACCGCTTCGGCAGGATTCGGTTCGACATCGACGCTGTGTTCGGTCGCCAGCACGGGCGCGAGCCGCTCGTAAGATGACGGCCGATCGTCCACCAGCAGGATTCGCCCACCCTTCCCGGTGTCGTTGACCGCCTCGCGCTCCGGCGCATTGACGCCGATCTCGAGCGACGTGATCGCGCGCATGCGCAATTCGTCGGTCATCATCTTCAGCCGCGTCAGCGATCGCACGCGCGCAATCATGACGACGTCGGATACCGGTTTGGTGAGAAAATCATCGGCGCCGGCATCGAGGCCGCGCACGCGATCGGACGGGCTGTCGAGCGCCGTCACCATGATCACGGGAATGAAGTGGGTTTTCGGATTCGACTTCAGACGGCGGCAGACCTCGAATCCATCGATGTCGGGCATCATGACGTCGAGCAGCACAATGTCGCATTCCGCGCGCTCACAGATTTCCAGCGCCTGCGTTCCGCAATTCGCCGTCACCACGTCGAAATATTCCGCGGACAGACGCGCCTCGAGCAGCTTCACGTTGGCGAGAACATCGTCAACGACCAGAACGCGCGCGGACATCAAACTCTCCTAGCCGACAAACCGTCGAACCGTCTCAATAAACTTCCCAACCGAAATCGGCTTGGACAAATACGCTTCGCAACCGCCTTCGCGGATGCGTTCTTCATCGCCTTTCATGGCAAAAGCCGTCACTGCGACCACCGGGATCGCACGCAGTTCGACATCCGCCTTGATCCAGCGTGTCACGTCGAGACCGGAAACTTCGGGAAGCTGAATATCCATGAGGATAAGATCGGGCCGGTGCCTGCGGGCGAGATCGAGTGCCTCTACCCCGTTGCGCGTGCCGACTGTCTGATACCCATGGGCCTCCAGCAGATCGCGGAAGAGCTTCATATTGAGCTCGTTGTCTTCCACGATCAGGACGGTTTTGGCCATCCTGGCCCTCCAATTTCCGAAAAATGCCCGTACGTGCTGAAACCATTGAATTCGCCACGCCACCGTGCCCTGGTGGAGTGGATTTGACATTCGCGCCTCAACGAACCGCGAGTCCGCAACGCGAATGTCAAATCCAGAACTCCACCAAAACCTTATATTCGCTGGCGGTCCTTCGATTCTGGCATCGCGACGGACACCGCCGAAACGGAATGCGAATGTCAGAATCGGACCGCCAGGGCATGATGGCTTAAAATAGAGACGATAAGTTACGGAAAGGCAAACACGACCGATGACAAAAGGCCCTTCAACCCCTCAGGAAGTAGCTGAATTCGTTGCGATTCAGGCCTTGTCCTTCCTGGCGTCCGATCCTGAACGGCTAGGGTTGTTCCTGACCGAGAGCGGTATCGGGCCGCAGACACTCCGGACCTCGGCCGCCGACCCGAAATTCCTTGCCGGTGTGCTTGATTTCATCGTGCGCGACGACGCCACCGTAAAGGCCTTCGCCGACGCGTCCCAGTTGACGCCACAGGCCGTCGCCAACGCACGCGAGGTGCTGGACCCACGCTGGGAGTGACGCATTGAGCGACCACCCCTTTACCGATCTGACCGGGTTTTGCCGCGACTGTCTGTCGGACGCCGCCAGCAAGGCCATGCGCTGCGCGGAGTGCGGTTCTCCCCGCCTCGTCCGGCATCGCACCCTCAGGACACTTACACTCGCGCATATCGATTGTGACGCGTTCTATGCAACCGTCGAAAAGCGTGACAATCCCGAGATCGCCGACAAGCCGGTGATCATCGGCGGCGGCAAGCGCGGCGTGGTATCCGCCGCCTGCTACATCGCCCGCACGTATGGCGTGCGATCGGCGATGCCAATGTTCAAAGCGCTCGACCTATGCCCTTCCGCCGTCGTCGTTCGTCCCGATATGGCGAAATACGTTCGCGTCGGACGCGAAGTCCGCCATGCGATGACGGCATTGACCCCCCTGGTCGAACCGCTCTCCATCGATGAAGCGTTCCTCGACCTCAGCGGCACCGAACTGGTGCATGGCATGATCCCAGCCAAGGTGCTTGCCCGGTTCGCATCACAGGTTGAGCGCGACATCGGCATTACCGTCTCGGTCGGCCTGTCCGTGAACAAGTTTCTCGCCAAGATCGCCTCAGACCTCGACAAGCCGCGCGGCTTCGCTGTGCTCGATCAGGATGAAGCGCGCACGATGCTCGCCGACAGGCCGGTTGGATTCATTTATGGCGTTGGACCCGCCTCACAGGAAAAGCTCTCGCAACGCGGCTTTCGTCTCATCAAGGATTTGCAACGCGCCGACGAAACCGACCTGATGAAGCAATTTGGCTCCGAGGGACGCCGGCTGTGGCGACTGGCGCGTGGTATCGACGACCGCAAGGTCATTGCCGATCGCGGCGCCAAGACAATTTCAAATGAGACAACGCTGGACTCCGATGTGCGGGATTTCCCGACACTGGAAAAAATCCTGTGGCGGCTGTGTGAAAAGGTGTCCTCGCGCCTCAAGAGCGGCGACCTCTCCGGCTCGACCATCACACTGAAATTAAAGACCGCGGACTTCAGACAGCGCACGCGCTCGCAGTCACTTCACGTTCCGACGCAACTCGCCACGCGGATTTTCGCAACCGTGCGCGAAATGCTCAGCCGTGAGATCGACGGCACCGCGTTCCGGCTAATCGGCGCTGGCGTCAGCGCGTTAAAGCCCGGCGCCGAAGCCGACGATCAGGACTTGCTGGATCGCCGCTCCGCCCATGCCGAGCGCGCGATGGACAACGTCCGCAAGAAATTCGGCAATGCAGCTGTGATGCGCGGAATTTCGTACGACGGACCGCCGAAACCGGAGTGATGCCCCGTCACCCTACTTGCAGGGCTTGGTTTCCTTGATGTCGATCTTGTCCATCGCACCTGCGATGACGAAATCGTTGTAATCGAGCGACAGCGCGCGGGACACGCCGTCTTCATAGAGCTCGAACGACATCGCGTAGACCGGAGTCTGCTCGCCGGCATCTGGCTTTGTCGCACGGTCGTAATAGCTGACTGTCACCGGCCATCGCGTCTGGGATTTGAACGTATCGATACTGCTTGCGGCATCCGGCTTTGCGGGCGCTTTCGTCCCCGGAATAGGCTGCCCGATCACGGTGAGCGTGTTGTAGACCTTTTCACCGTCGTCCGATCCATCATAGACCACGAGTTCGAGCACCGATTTGCCCTGGCGCGCGGCTTCGATGATCAGTTTGACTTGTTCCGTCGGAAACACCGCGCCTTCAATGGTGAAGGTCTTGACCTTAGGCTTCTTCAGCTTGACCTTGACGGTCGTGCCCTCGCGTTCAGCAACACCGTCGACCGACGTCGCGTCCGCTTCATTCATGCGCGTCTCGATCTTGAAGCGATAGGTCTTGCCATCGCCGTCTTCCCAACTGGTTGAACGAAGGTCGCTCAACGTGGTTTTGGACTCGCCGGTGGCGAGTTGCGAGACCTGACGGAATTCGGTGGTGTAGCCCTCGCACGCGCTGCCCGCGAAATTATAAAGGATGCGCCCGGTTGCGTTGTTGACGCCGGCATTGCCCCGCGAGGCCTTCAGACTCAGATCGTAGACAGCCTGATGCGCGAGAAACGCAACACTGGGCGCCGCAAGCGCGCCGCTCGCGGCTGGCGCGAGAAACGCAGTCGCCATCAGCAACGGCAGGGCAAACGATCCACAACCTGAAATTCGGCGCGCGCGACGCATGGCGTCTCCTTGAATGCGAGAGAATCGAAGAATAATAGCCGCAGCATTGCGCCGCAACCGGGGCAAAGCCGCGGAATCGCCCGAAATATGCGGCTTAGATCGAAAACCTTGCACGCTTGCATGTGACGGGACGATGGGCGAAATATGGCGCGCCCGGTTCATCGGCGTGAAAATGCCGGCTTCGTCTACGGGCAGTATCAGAAAAACATCGGGGATTCATATGGCGGGAACGGTCGAGCAGAAGCTGGGTGAGTTGGGCATTGTGTTGCATGAGCCTAATCCGCCGGTGGCGAATTACGTCGGATTCGTGCGCACCGGAAATCTGCTGTTTGTGTCCGGCCAGGTCTGCAACACCCCGGAAGGCAAGTTGATCGCAAAGGGCAAGCTCGGAGCAAGCGTGACCGTCGAGCAAGGTGCCGCTGCCGCACGCGGCTGCGCGATCAACCTGCTCGCGCAGGTCAAGATGGCGCTCGGCGATCTCGACAAGGTGGCGCGCGTCGTACGCCTCGGCGGATTTGTCAACGCGATGCCCGATTTCCTCGACGGGCCGAAGGTGCTCAACGGCGCATCGGATCTGATGGTTGCTGCGTTCGGCGACAAGGGCCGCCACGCGCGCACCACGGTCGGTGTCGCCGCCTTGCCCTCGGATGCCGCTGTCGAAGTCGAAGGTATCTTCGAGGTCAGTTGAGCATGAATCCGAAAAGTGGGCACCGGTTTTCGGATCAGATCATGCTCCAGAAAACAATCCAATGAGCGCGCGCGCACCCGGCTGGCTGACGGCAAGGCCGATCGCTCATCGCGGCCTGCATGATCGTGCACGCGGCATCATTGAAAACATGCCCTCGGCGATCGATGCGGCGGTGGCCGGCAACTTTGCCATCGAGGTCGACCTGCAACCCAGCGCCGACTCCGAGGCGATGGTCCATCACGACTACGCACTGGGCCGCCTCACGCAAGGTTCGGGCGAATTACTCTCGCTGACAGCCGAGCAACTCAAGCAGGTTGGATTCAAACACACATCCGACCGCATGATGACGCTCGGCGATCTTTGCGCGCGCGTCGCCGGGCGCGTGCCACTGGTGCTCGAAGTCAAAAGCCGTTTCGACGGCAGCCGGACGCTGGTAAGACGGATGGCCGAGGTGCTGGCCTCTTACACCGGGCCAGTGGCGGCCATGTCGTTCGATCCTGAACAGGTGGTGGCGATCCGCGACCTGATGCCGGGCCTGCCGCGCGGCATCGTCGCGGAACGCCACTACACCGAGGGTGAATGGAAACAACTGCCGCCCGAGAAAACCCGCGACATGACCGGCCTGCGGCACGCCTTCCGCACGCAACCGCATTTCGTCAGCTATCGGGTCGATGATTTGCCCTCGCCCGCGCCATGGATCGCGCGCAACATTTTTGGCTGTGCGCTCATCACATGGACTGTGCGGACACCGGAACAGCGCGCGCGGACGCTTCGATACGCCGACCAAATGACCTTTGAAGGGTTCATTCCGGAGTAAGGCGAAAGGCGATGCCAGATACTTGAAGTCATCCGCGCAAGAACCGATCTATACTTCTGAACATTATCGGTTTCTCACGGCCACGGTGCTCCTCCCCTTTGACGGATTCCTGCGAGATTACCCTGGAAGCAGTTTCCTCGATCAGCCAGATCACGGCCGACGAGTGGGATTCGTGCGCAAATTTCGATGGCAGCTACAACCCCTTTGTCTCCCATGCCTTTTTTGCCGCGCTGGAAACGTCCGGCTCCGCAGTCGCGCGCACCGGCTGGGCGCCACGTCATCTGATTGCGCGCATGGCGGGCAAGGTCGTGGGCGTCGTGCCGTGCTATCTGAAAAATCATTCGCAGGGCGAGTACGTGTTCGATCACGGCTGGGCCGATGCCTATGAGCGGGCCGGCGGCAGCTATTATCCAAAGCTTCAGGCAACCGTTCCATTCACGCCGGCAACAGGGCCTCGCCTGCTGGTGCGTCCAAGCGACGATGCGGCACGCGTTCGCGAAACGCTCGCCGCCGGGCTGATTGCGCTATGTGGCGCAACCCAGGCATCGTCGGTGCATGTCACTTTCGCCCGCGAGGATGAATCGGCGTTCCTTGCCAAACAAGGCTTCCTGCAACGCACCGACCAGCAATTCCACTGGCGCAACGAAAGCTACGGCTCGTTCGAGGATTTCCTCGCCACCCTCGCCTCGCGCCATCGCAAGGCAATCCGGCGCGAACGCCGCGACGCGCTTGCCAACGGCATCACCATTCATCCCCTTACCGGAAACGACATTACGCCGGATGCGTGGGATGCATTCTTTGAGTTCTACATGGAGACCGGGTCGCGCAAATGGGGGCGTCCCTATCTCACCCGCGCGTTCTATACGATGGTCGGCGAGACCATGGCGAACGACGTGTTGCTGGTGATGGCCAAGCGCGACGGAAAGTGGATCGCGGGCGCGATCAACTTCATCGGCTCCGATACGCTGTTCGGCCGCAACTGGGGCGCGGTCGAGCATCACCCGTTTCTGCATTTTGAGGTCTGCTACTATCAGGCCATCGACTTCGCGATCCGGCGCGGACTGAAACGCGTCGAGGCCGGAGCCCAGGGCGAGCACAAGATTGCGCGCGGCTACCTGCCGCAAACCACCTACTCCGCGCACTACATCGCCGATCCGTCGCTGCGCCGAGCGATCCGTGACTATCTCGCGCGGGAACGAACCTACGTCCAGGAGGCTGTCCGGGAGCTGACCGAGGCCGGGCCGTTTCGCAAGGCTGACGGCGAAGAGTGACACAGCGGGCGTTGTGACCGCGCCGCAAGCGGCTTAACCTGATCCAGGGATCACAAACGCCGCCGCAGCAGGACACGCCGTGAGTTCAATCCTCGCCTCAACCCGCGAATTCCTGACGCGCCGCGGCCCCGAGCTGCGTCAGACCCTACGTGTCACCATCGCAGCTTTGGCCGCTTACGTCGCCTACAAGCTTCTCGGCCTGCAACAAGGCTATTGGGCGGTCTTTACCGTAATGATCGTCATGCAGGGCTCAATCGGTGGGACACTTGGTGCCGCCACTGAGCGCATGATCGGCACTCTGGCGGGTGCTGTGTTTGGCGGGCTGGCGGCGGCATTTCATTCGAACACCTCCTTGGGCGTCGGCATCGCTCTCGTGCTTGTCACCTGTGCCACGGTGTGGGGTGCTGCGGTTCGCCCCCAATTGCGCGTCGCACCGGTTACCGCCGCGATTATGCTGCTGACCGAGCCCGCCGGTGCGCCGGTCGAGCAATTCGTTTTCGACCGCATCGTCGAGATCGGGTTGGGCGGCCTGATCGGCGTGCTGGCGATGGCCCTGATATTTCCAGCGCGCTCCCACACCGTCGTGGTCACTCGCTCGGTCGCCGTGCTCATACGCATCCAGCGGCTGTTGCTGTCTGAGGCGGACGCGCTCGAACGCGGCGAAGCGCTGGTCCCCTCCGCCGAACATCCGGCTTTGCGGCAGGCGCTCAGCGCAGTCGAGCAGGCCTTGAAAGATGCCGACCGAGAGCGCGCCTCTCGTCTTGCCGACCATCGCATTCCTCCGGCGATTCCGCGCACACTTTGGCGCGTGCGCAACGATCTCGTCGCCATCGGCGGCGTGCTTCGAGAACCTCTCCCCGCACAGATCGCACCTGTCCTGGCGCCGGCCGCCGCGCGACTGTTGCGTGCTGAAGCTGAATTGACGCAACGATGCGCGACCGCGCTCGATGCCGTGACCGTTGTCTCACGCAATGATGTCGCGGCAGCGCATCTGGCTTTCACGGAGACTTTCAGCGGGCTGCGCCAATCCGGCGTGATGCGCGCGCTCGATTTCAATGCCGTAGGACGCGCTTTCGGTCTTGCCTTCACGCTGGACGGGCTTCACCGAGACCTGACCGACCTTGCCGACCGGATCGACGAGATTGCGACCGGCATCCCCGAACGCACAGAGAATTCCTGACATGCGCGCTGCTTGAGGCAACCCGCTTGACCGCGAAGCAGGAGGCGGCGATTGTGAGGCGCTTCAATATCCGGGATGAACCATGACCGCATACGACACCAACAACATCTTCGCAAAAATCCTGCGCGGCGAGATTCCCTGTCATAAAGTTTATGAAGACGAACACACCTTCGCTTTCATGGACATCATGCCCCGCTGCCCCGGACACACGCTGGTGATTCCAAAGGCTCCGGCCCGCAATATTCTGGATATTTCTCCCGAGAGCCTCGCCCATGTCGCCCGCACGGCCAAATTGATCGCGGTCGCCGGGAAAAAGGCTTTCAACGCCGACGGCATCACCCTGCAACAATTCAGCGAGCAGGCTGGCGGTCAGGTCGTCTTTCACCTGCACGTTCACATTATGCCGCGGATCGAAGGCGTGCCGTTGCTGCCGCCCTCAAGCCGCAAGGAAGACGTGAAGGTACTGGAAGATCACGCCACAAGGCTGATCGCAGCGCTGAAGAGCTAAGCTGCAAACTTAACTCAGCCCATCCACCATTTACCCGCGAGTACGACGATCTCACCGGCGACAACGCCGGCGAAGACGGACCTGCGTGTCGCGATAAAAACGGCAGCTCCCACCGCCACAGCACCGAACCGCACCACTCCCGGAACGGTCGCCAACGCTCCCGGCGGTGAAATCAGGATTTGCGCGATAACACCGGCCAGGATCGCGGCCGCCACGGCCCTCACCCAGATCAGGAATTCCGAATTCTCGTCAACGCCGCCGCCGATCGCCAGCCCCAGCATGCGCCAGACCTCGTTGGACAGAAGCCCCGCAAACAGCAGCAGCGCAATCGCCTGTCCGTCTCCGAAAAGCCCGCTCATGCGCGCCTCCGGAAGCGATGGACAGCGTAAGCAATCGTGCCGGCGGTCAGGCCGCAGATCATGATGTCGACGCCGGTGTGCAGCAGTTGCACCAGCGGATAGAGCGCTAGCCCCAATGCCAGCGCCAGCTTGTCCACCAGCTGATGCGCGTTGCGCGCCGTGGACAGCAAAAACGTCAACGGCGTGAGAGCCAGAATCCCCGCAGCGAGCAACGGCGGCAGGTTCGCCGCAAGCCCGTATCCGATGATCGTGGCCGCGCTGCTCAGAAACACCAGCCCGCCGCCGAGCCCGTTCACGAACGGAATCCGCCGCTCGCGCGGCACAGATGGAAGCAAACGAAAGCTCTCGACCCAGACGGTGACGGCCACCAAATGCGCCGGCAGCGCAAGCTGGCGCATCTTGGTTTGCGGAGTCCGCAGCATCGGCAATACCGAAACGACCATCGGCAGCAGACGAATTCCGCTGATCGTCACCGCCAGCGCCGATTCCAGCAGTGTCGCTCCGCCGTGCGAGGTCGAGATCAGGATGATCTGCGCAGGGCCGGCCCAGATCAGAACAGTGCTGGCCAGCGCCCAGCCCAATGTGAAACCTGTGTCATGCGCAAATGCGCCCACACCGATGAAGGTGCCGAACAGCACCAGCGCCAGAATCGACGACAACGCGGATTTCACCCCGAACGCGAATGCCGCGAACGTGGATTGCCATTTTGGAGAATCGAGGGGAGGAAGAGCCAAGGCGCGCAAGACCGGATGAATCGTTTGATCCATCACGCGGGTGAAACGGTCTCGCCGTCAAGCGAGCGAGGCCTTCATTTTCGGGATGCCGCATCGCAAAAATGCGACAGCTTCAGGCGTTCATGTCGATAGTCGATGCACGACAGGCCGCGGCCGCAAAAAGCGCCAGCAAAAATCAGATCCAAAATTAAATCGAAGGTTCGCGCGCGGACGACGACAGCGAACCGAGTACGCACAAGGTTGCGAACGCAATACCGATAATTCCGAATGTCAGCACGATGGCCTCCTGGCAAAGCACCGCATGATCATTTCGCGGTGTTCGACCAGATGATTGGAAAACCGTTTCGTAAAACTTAAGCGAAAATCGCAGCAATCGCGTTAGCGTTTTGTTGAGCATAAGTTTTTGCCGATGGATGCAAATTATGCCCGTAATCATTGGGTTTTTTAGCGCCGCCTAAAGCGTCCGCCGTTAACCGTCACAACAGATTCCAGCGATTTGCGTCTGCATTCATCGCTGACACCGATCAACCGCGCGCCTGCGCGTTTTTCAACACGATACAGGCCTGCCCCGCCTTCTTGATACGGTCGCACAACTCGTTGGCTGCGGCACGCGTGTCAGCACCTACCCGCACCTGATAGAATAGCCGCGTGCCACGGCTGCGGAAGATCGAGCTCAAAAGACTTGGATCGCGGTCGCCGATGACAGCGCTCAGGCGCTTCAAGGAGCGCGCATACATCGCCAGAGCTCTGTCCCGCGAGAACCCGGCAGCGAGTTGCACACCCCACGCCATCGCCGCGCCAAGCTTCACGCGCTGTTCGAGTTCGGCGATGAACGGGTTAGGCGCGCGCTGCAACAGCGCCATCAATTCACGGCATCCAGCGGGCGGCGTGCGGTCCTTGATCGCGCCGCCCTTGCCCGCCGCCGCCCAGTCATCGACCGAGGCGCCGGTGATCGCGTAAACATAGTTGCGGGTCTCCGATGGCATATAACCAGTGCCCGCGATCCATTCCTGCACACGACGCGGCCCGGCGTTATAGGCGGCGGCCGCCAGCCCGAGATTGCCGAACTGCTCGCGCAATTCGTTCAGAAATTCCGCCGACTTCGGCAACGCCTGCACGGGATCGAACGGATCGAGCAAGCGCCGCTCGTTCGCCGTGCCCGGCATGAACTGTGCGACACCCTGCGCGCGCTGGCCGTTGCGTGTGACTGGCCCGACCGCATCCGGCTGAAAACGGCTCTCCTGCCAAATCACCCGCGCGAAGAACTCCAGCGGCAGGCTGTGCGCAGATGCCGCGGATTCAATCATCAGGCACATGGCCTCGCGCGCATTGGCGTCTTTCGCTGTGGCCGTGGCGGGTATCGGAACGGACGGCGCATCCGGTTCATCCCCGTACACAGGCATTGACGCCGTCAGGGTCAAACTCACAAGGCCAACCGCTGGCCACTTACGCGCGTGCCGCCATTTCATTTCAAAAGTATCGTTGCTGTGGTTGTCGAAATGCAGATCAAGATAGCAAAAACCCGGCAATCCTGAGATCGCCGGGTTCTATTATCTATCACAGGCCTCAAGCTTTGCTCAGACTTTCATGAGCGGCGGCTTGGCCGGTCCCTTCGGACCACCGTCCCCACCCTTCGGCTTGCGCGGTGCGGCCCGTTTGCGCGAGCCCGGAAGCTTCTCAGGCTTCGGTGTCACCGGGCCTTCGACGAACTCAAAGCCGATCTTTTCAGCACCAGTCTCGCTCGTCTCGTCCTTCACAAGGACGACGCGGACGTGGCCACCGCTCTTCAGCTTGCCGAACAACACCTCATCCGCCAACGGCTTCTTGATGTGCTCCTGAATGACACGAGCCATCGGCCGCGCACCCATTTGCTCGTCGTAACCTTCCTTCACCAGCCACAACTTCGCAGGCTCGGACAGTTCGATGGTCACGTCGCGATCAGCAAGCTGCGCTTCGAGCTGAAGCACGAACTTCTCCACCACCATACCGATCACGTCGGTATTGAGATGCGCGAACGACACGATCGCGTCGAGACGATTGCGGAACTCCGGCGCGAACTGCCGGTTGATCGCCTCGTGATCCTCGCCTTCCCGCTTGCTGCGGGTGAAGCCGAACGCGGCCTTCGCCATATCCGCCGCACCTGCGTTGGTGGTCATGATCAGGATCACGTTGCGGAAGTTGACCTGCTTGCCGTTGTGGTCGGTCAGCTTGCCGTGGTCCATGATCTGCAACAGCACGTTGTAGAGATCCGGATGTGCCTTTTCGATTTCGTCGAGCAGCACCACGCAATGCGGATGCTGGTCCACGCCATCGGTCAAAAGGCCGCCCTGATCGAAGCCGACATAGCCCGGAGGCGCGCCGATCAGACGCGACACCGTATGGCGCTCCATGTACTCGGACATGTCGAAGCGGATCAGTTCGACGCCAAGCGAAGCAGCCAATTGTTTGGCGACCTCGGTCTTGCCGACGCCGGTCGGTCCCGAGAACAGATACGAGCCAATCGGCTTCTCCGGCTCGCGCAAACCCGCACGCGCGAGCTTGATCGATGCCGTCAGCGCCTCGATCGCCTTGTCCTGCCCAAACACGGTGCGTTTCAGGGTCGTCTCGAGATGCTTGAGCACCTCGGCGTCGTCCTTAGACACGGTCTTCGGCGGAATCCGCGCCATCGTCGCGATGGTCACTTCGATTTCCTTGATGCCGATGGTCTTCTTGCGCTTGTTTTCCGGCACCAGCATCTGCGCAGCACCCGACTCGTCGATCACGTCGATCGCCTTGTCCGGCAGCTTGCGGTCATGAATATAGCGCGCCGAAAGATTCACCGCCGCCTCGATGGCGTCGTTGGTGTACTTCAGCTTGTGGTATTCCTCGAAGTACGGCTTGAGGCCCTTGAGAATGCCGATGGCATCCTCAACCGTCGGCTCGTTGACATCGATTTTCTGGAACCGGCGCACCAGCGCCCGATCCTTCTCGAAGTGCTGACGATATTCCTTGTAGGTCGTCGAACCCATGCAGCGCAGCGAGCCCGAAGCGAGCGCCGGCTTCAGCAGATTGGACGCGTCCATCGCGCCGCCCGACGTCGCGCCGGCGCCGATCACGGTGTGAATTTCGTCGATGAACAGGATCGCATTCGGATGCGCCTCCAGTTCCTTGATGACCTGCTTGAGGCGCTCTTCGAAATCGCCGCGATAGCGCGTGCCTGCGAGCAGCGTTCCCATGTCGAGCGAGAACACCGTTGCCGCAGCCAGCACCTCCGGCACTTCGCTATCGACAATGCGCTTGGCGAGGCCTTCCGCAATTGCGGTCTTGCCGACGCCGGCTTCGCCGACGAACAACGGATTGTTCTTCTGACGGCGGCACAACACCTGGATGGCGCGGCTGATCTCGGCGTTTCGGCCGATCACGGGATCGATCTTTCCGTCACGCGCCTTCTTGTTCAGGTTGACGCAGTAAGTATCGAGCGCCTCGCCCTTCTTCTTGGAATCCTCGTTGCCCTTGGCATCGGCTTCCTCATCGACGCCACGCACCGGCCGCGCCTCGGAGACACCGGGACGCTTCGCAATGCCATGGCTGATGTAGTTCACCGCGTCGTAGCGGGTCATATCCTGCTCTTGCAGGAAATACGCCGCATGGCTCTCACGCTCCGCGAAGATCGCGATCAGCACATTGGCGCCAGTGACCTCTTCACGGCCGGACGACTGCACATGGATTACCGCGCGTTGCACAACGCGCTGAAATCCAGCCGTCGGCTTGGCGTCGTCGGAGCCTTCCGCAACCAGGTTTTCAAATTCGGTTTCGAGGTAGTTGACCAGACTGCCGCGCAGCTTGTCGAGATCGACGCTGCACGCGCGCATGACAGCGGCGGCATCCGAGTCGTCGATCAGCGAAAGCAGCAGATGCTCAAGCGTCGCATACTGATGATGCCGCTCGTTCGCGATTGACAGCGCGCGGTGCAGGGATTGTTCAAGGCTCTGAGAGAAAGTCGGCATTCGCGTCCCTTATGGCCCCCGCCAGTTCGTTCGATCGTTTGTCTTCCGGTCCGGCTTGATCAGTTCCTGCAACCTGTTCGCATTCTCATCATCTCATCCGGTTCCCACACCGAACGAGACTCAAATGCTACTTCTTTTCCATCACGCATTGCAAAGGATGCTGATGTTTTCGCGCAAAGTCCATCACCTGCGTCACCTTGGTCTCGGCGATTTCATACGTAAAAACGCCACACTCGCCGATGCCGTGATGATGGACATGCAACATGATCGTCGTCGCGGCTTCAACGTCCTTGTTGAAGAACTTCTCTAGGACATGAACGACGAACTCCATCGGCGTGTAGTCGTCGTTCAGGATCAGGACGCGATAAAGGTTCGGCCGCTTGGTTTTCGGCTTGACCTTGGTGATGACGGACGTGCCAGGACCACCCCGCCCCTCGTTGCCGTTATCGTCCTTGCTCATTTGCGGGCTGACGCTGGCGGTTTGTTCGCCGGACACCTCAGGCGCCGCGACTGGTTCCGGATATGAAGACGAGTGCAGCATGGCTTGAGTGTTCGAAATCCCCACAAAAAGCGACCTTCAAGCAGCGAAGTGCCGTCCGGTCACATTAACAATATGGGTCGCCATGCGTCCGCCCGCAAGCATGCCGTTACCTGCGGGAATCGCTCCGGATCGGTCGCGCCGTAACGGCTGCACCAATCTCTCGTGGTTAATACAACGGCTCGAAATTCAAGCCGATTTCGTTGGGAGATGTTGAGGCGTTGTTGAGGATGTGCGCTGATTATAGGCCCAAACAGCCAGTTTATGGGGCATTTTACGTAGATTGGCCGCAACTTTTACCGCCCCTTCATTGCCCGCTTCTACGACATGGCAGCCCCATTTTTTGGTGACCGCTATGACCATTGCATCGATTTTCAAATTTTCCCGCTCCTCAGCCCCCGTTTGCGCGGACGGCGAATCGATAAAATTCGACCAAAGCCGGAAACCCGGTCTTCACGATGAAACCGCGATGCAGGCGCCGGCACCCAGGTTCTCCTCAGGTGTACCCGTTATTCACCGCAGCATTTTACTACCTCTTCACGCCTGCAGCCTATTCCCCGTTGCAGAACCTCATTCTTCTGGTGACGTCATGAACGATGCATCGATTTTCAATCGGGTCCGCGGATCGCTCAAGCGCTTCCGTCGAGACGAAGGCGGCAATATCGCGGTGCTGTTTGGCATCGCAATCCTGCCGATCCTGGGATTCGTTGGGGCAGCGGTGGACTATGCCCGCGTGAACAATGCCCGCACCGCCATGCAGACGGCACTCGATACCGCAGCCCTGATGATCTCCAAGGACACATCGGGCCTGACTGCGGCACAGATCAACCAGAAAGCAAATGACTATTTCACCGCGCTCTACAAGCACCCGGAGGCGCTGAACGTCGTCGTAACGGCAACCTATACGAAAAGCACAAGCGAGGGCTCAAAGGTCGTTCTGACCGGCTCGGGCACGATGAATACCGATTTCATGAAGGTCGTCGGCTATCCGACAATCGACTTCGGCACCAGTTCGACCACGGTCTGGGGCAATACCCGGCTCCGCGTCGCCATGGCGCTGGACATCACCGGGTCGATGAACAGTGCCGGCAAGCTGGACGCCATGAAAAAGGCCGCCAAGGGTCTGGTGGATACACTCAAGTCGTCGGCGAAAGTCACCGACGACGTGTATCTGTCAATCGTGCCCTTCAACGTGATGGTCAATGTCGGCACCACCAACAAGACCGCGACCTGGCTTGATTGGGACACGAGTTACGGCAGCTGCAGCCAGTCATCCAAGACGACGAGGAGCTCGTGTCTCGCAGCAAACAAGACGTGGACTGCCAGCAATCTCAACAGCTGGAAGGGTTGCGTGACGGATCGCACTCAATCGTACGATACGACAAGAGACGCACCGGTCACCACCACCCCGGCAACCCTGTATCTCGGCGAGAGCTATAGCGATTGCGGTTCATCGATCCTGCCGATGACGTCTGTGTTCTCCGCCAACGAATCCGACGGATCGCTGGACGACACCACCATCAAGGGCAAGATCAATAACCTCGTGGCGGGCGGCAATACCAACCAGAGCATCGGCATGCAAATGGCGTGGATGCTGCTGCAAACGACAAATCCATTCCCGACACCCGCCAAGGATCCGAACTATAAGTATACCGATGCAATCATCCTGCTGTCGGACGGTGAGAATACGCAGAATCGCTGGTACTCGTCGGCATCGCAGATCGATGCGCGGCAGAAAATTCTCTGCGATAACATCAAGAACACCGCGAACGGAACGACCTCGATCTACACTATTCAGGTCAACACCGACGGCGGTCCGGACTCCGCTGTTCT
>Ga0315336_1004063_pt1 | contig 18113 bp, 18 predicted proteins | sample ASW5metaG_FD_204512 | JGI IMG/M metagenome (GOLD analysis project Ga0315336, IMG submission 204512) | Ammonia-oxidizing marine archaeal communities from Monterey Bay, California, United States - ASW #5 | ecosystem: Environmental > Aquatic > Marine > Intertidal zone | place: USA: California... | reverse complement strand
CCTTTAGAACATCTTGCAATACACTTACGGCAAATATTTCTGCTATTAAAATCTAAATGAACAGAAACTGGGAAACCCTGTTCGGACTCAAATATCATGTCAACAGAATCTTCTACATCTATACCTAAAGTGCCACTGTTTTGAATATTTGCGGAGACATTTTTCATTTCTCCAAAAAACCAACGGATATAATCTAACTCATGGCTTAATTCCAGCAATACACCACCACCCAGTTCAGCTTTCGCAGAAACCGATTCCCGATAATCCTGCCCCTTTCGCCAGTCCGGTAAATAGGAGCCACAATCAACCCGCACATGTAAAATTTGTCCTATTTTTTTGTTTTTTAACATATCATTAAATTTTAAGGCTCCAGTATTATAACGTAAACAATACCCTACAAGTCCTACTCTTTTTGATTCTTTTTCTACTCTTAATAATTCATTTATATTTTCTAAAGAATGAGATATTGGCTTTTCTATCAAGACGTGAACACCTTGTCGCATTAAAGCGATTGCCTGTTTGATATGAAAAACGGCCGGGGTTGCAATAACGGCTGCTTCAATTCCATAGACAATGGCTTCTTCCAAAGAATGAACCACAGCGTTCGCTAACTTTTCTTCTGCAACCTTTTTACCTTTACCTAAACGCACGGCAATTATTTTTAATTCCGGCCGTAATTCCCTAAGCAACCTTAAATGCCGACAACCAATACTGCCCAAACCAATTATTCCAACGTTGTTAATCAAAATTTATCAATTGCAATTTTATATTCTGCCCATTGACCAATATCAATCCAAGCATCATTATCTATGGGGAAGACACCTACTTTTTTACCCTGTTTTTTGGCATCTTCAATTAAATGGGTAATGTGATAAAATTTATTTACTGGAATAAGAGTCAAAATATCGGGGTTCAATACATATAACCCCGTATTGATGAGAAAATCATATTTAGGCTTTTCATTTATATGTGATAAATGTCCATCACCATTTAATTCACACGTTCCATAGGGAATTATAAATTCTTTATCAGATGCAACTAACGTTATATCATATCCACCTTTGTGATGGAATTTATACAAGCTTTCATAATCTGTTTTTATAATAATATCACAATTTGTGACAAAAAATGGTTTATCAAATTTATTATTTAAATAATAGAGGCTACCTGCCGTTCCTAACGGCTCATTTTCATCTATGAATGTCACATCATATTCAGGTTGTAATTCTTCAAAATATGCTTTTAAAATTTTTCCCTTATAATTCACAGTTAAATGAAAATCTAAACATCCAATATCCGTAAATCGCTCAATAATATGCTCAATAATGGGTTTATCATGAATCGGCACTAACGGTTTTGGTAATACTTTTGTAAAGGGTTCCAGGCGCGCCCCTCTCCCACCAGCCATTATTACTACAGGTACTTTCAATTTATTTTTTGGTATCTTTTTTCTACCGTTATTCAAAACTGTTTCCCAATGTAAAACTTCTCTCAGTTTACCTTCATCGTCAACAACCGGTATTAGATCAAACATGTTTTTGAGGAATAATTTTTTAGCTTCATCATGTTTATATTTACCTTCGAAAAGAACCATGGGTTTTGATTGATAAATTTTGTTAATAGAATCACCAGGCATAAAACCATTTAAAATTGCCTTTCGCAAATCTCCATCGCTTAATGTGCCTAATAATGTTTGAGTTTCATCGATGATTACTAAACATTTTTTACCATACTTGCTCAATTTTTTCATTGCTTGACGAATGGTAATATCGGGTTTTACTGCTATATCTTTCATAAATCGTGGAATTCTTTTTTTATTTCTGCTGGTATCGGTAGATTAATTAAAAGTTTCATAATTTTCTCGATCGCATCGCCTTCTCCGTAAGGATTTTTAACTGTATCTATATTTCTTTGAAAGTTTTTACTATAAAGTTTATCCAATGCTTTTTTAATGGCTTTTATTGTTGGTTCACAATCAATTACACTATTTGCTTTTAATCTACCTTTTTGGCGATCACCAATATTGATTGTGCCAATTTTAAATGTAGGCGCTTCTGCCAGGCCGCTGGACGAATTACCCACCACTCCATCTACAAGTTGTAGTGTGGATAAATAATTTAAATGTCCCATAGAAGTAAATGAAATCGCTTTTCCAGGACGACAATTGACAAAATCATTTATCATTTTTTTTATAATTCGTCCATCTGAATCAGCGTTAGGCATGGTAAAGATTAAATACGTATCTTTTAAATCATCTAACACATCTAATAAAATCTGGAAGTTTTGTTGTGAAGTTTGCTTTCCAAGCGTTACGGGATGATATGTAATTAGTAAATTTTTCTTACCAAACTTCATACCCGTTTTATTTATTAGATCTTTTTTGGAAAGAAGTTTATTTTGTTTAATAGCATCAACACCTAATCCACCAACATTAAAAACGCGTTTTGGATCTTCACCCAATTGAATCACGCGTTTTTCATAATCAACGGCAGCTACGAAGTGCCACCAAGCCATTTTTGTAATTGAGTGTCGAATTGACTCATCAAATGCACCTTCCGTTGTTTCACCGCCATGAATATGAGCAATAGGAATAGCTGCAAATAAAGCAGCAAGACTGGCTGCCATTATTTCGAATCTATCACCAAGGACAACAACAATATCCGGGTTTAGAGCTTTGTAAGCATCCGCCATTCCAATCAAACCCAATCCTGTAGATTTGGAAATTGCCGAAGGTGTATCAGATGATAATAACATTTCAATTTTTCTGTCGATCTTAAAACCATCTTTTTCAATTTCTTTGTAGGTAAGTCCAAATTCGGGCGACAAATGCATTCCTGTAGCAATTACCTGCAAATCAAGAGTATCCGATTTATCAATCCCATCCATTATCCAACGTAAAAGACCATATTCAGCGCGAGTTCCCGTAACGACACATATTTTTTTCTTTTTCATCGGATTAAATCATCCATTTCATAAGCACGATTAGCAAGACTGCCAACAACATTCTCCCAATCCATAGGCGAAATTCCAGTCCCCGGCCGCTTGACAGTTAAATTTTCTTCTGTAAACTTCTCACCTTTTATAATTATTTTTTTTGCGACGATAGATTTCCGGGTAATAGGCATATTTTTAATTTCACTTGGACTTGGTTTTTTAATGCCATTTCCCATAGCTTTTTCAATATTCCGGATCGCATTTACCATGTCTTTCAGTTCATTTGGTTCCAAACTTGCAGCATGATCCGGACCCGGTAAAGTTCGATCTAATGTAAAATGTTTTTCGATGATAGTTGCGCCAACGGCGACAGCAGCAATAGGGACTTCAATTCCGAGTGTATGATCAGAATAACCAACACTCACTCCCAATTCATCTCTGATCGTAATCATGGCTTTCAAGTTTACATCTTCCATAGGTGTAGGATATTCGGTGTTGCAATGCAAAATAGTTATTTGCTCTTTTTCTGTCCCCGATTCTATCAAAATATTCAACGCATTATGAACTTCATTCAACGTGGACATACCTGTAGACATAATAATCTTTTTACCCATGCCACCAATATGCCGTAAGTAGGGCAAGTTCGTAATTTCACCGGATGGAATTTTAAAAAGGGGTATATTTAATTTGCCTAATAAATCAATACTATCATGATCAAAAGCTGTTGATAAAAATTTTATATCTTTTATTTTACAATAATCAATTAATTCTTCATGAGTTTTTCTGTCTAACTCCAATTCTTTAATCATTTCAAATTGGGATTCATCTGTATCCGTTATTTCTTTTTGATATTCCGCTTTATCTGCAGTTCGAGTCACCAATTTTTCAGCTTTAAACGTTTGAAACTTCACAAAATCAACCCCAGCTTCTACTGCAACATCTATTAATTTTTTTGCTAACTCTATTGAACCATTATGGTTGACTCCAGCTTCAGCAATGATAATTATTGATTTATTATTCAATTCTTAACAACTTTGTTAGATTCAATATCATTTTTCAACACTGCACCAGCCCCAATTACACAATTTTTTCCAATTGAAATAGCTTGTTTGGTTACTGCGCCACTTCCAATAAATGTTTCATTTTCTACAGAAACTTCACCATTAATGATTGCACCGGTAGCAATATGGCAATGATCTCCAATTACTGCATCATGTTCAATGAGTGTGCGATTATTAATAATACAATTATTCCCAATTTTTGCATTAGCATTTACAATCACTCCATGCATAATGATAGATCCTTCACCAATCTGAGAATGTTTAGAAACATAAGCTCGGGATGAAACAATAACGGGCAAGGTAAAATCTAATTCTTTTAATAATTGATATAATTTTATTCTAATCTTTGGGGACTTTATTTGTCCTACTGTAATTAAGGCATTTTTATACTGTTGTCGTAAAACCTTCAAATCATCATCAGTTCCAATTACAGGGTAACCAAGACTCTCATTAAATATACTTTCACCTTTTTCAATCAATCCTACAATTTCAAATTGATTTTCTTCTTCTAAAACATCTATACAGGAACGCGCGTGCCCACCAGCGCCTATTAATAGAATTTTATCCATTTAATACGCTAACAATCTTATTAAGATTTTTATTAGAAAGGTTTGAAGAAGATGGTAAGCACAGGCTGTTTTTTACTAACTTTTTAGCTTTTTCAATTTTATAATATTGACAATCCTTGTAAGATTTTTGTTCATGGTTCAATTTCCATACAGGACGGGTTTGAATTCCATTTTCTTCTAATCTTTTCATTAATACTTCACGGTTTTCATTATAAACTTTATTTTCAATTTGCAATAGATTCAGCCAATGGTTGTTTTCTGCATAATCCGGCACTTTTGATAAAGATAAACCATTTATATTTTCAATCGTTTTTTGATAAAAATCATATATTTCTTTTTTTCTTTTAACGATTGATGGCAATTGTTCTAATTGCGCCACACCCAAAGACGCTTGAATATTTGTGAGACGGAAATTATATCCAATTTCATCATGGACATAACGAACAGGGTCATTCTTTGCTTGGGTTGTAAGGTATTTTGCTTTTTCTGCTAACTTTGGATCATCAGTGAGAATCATGCCGCCACCACCGGCGGTAATAATTTTATTCCCATTAAAAGAAAGGCAACCCAGTTTTCCAACAGTACCCGTATATTTTCCTTTAAACTCTCCATTATTATAAGAAGTACCCAGACTTTCACAAGCATCTTCTACGATAGCAATGTTTTGTTTATTGCATAATTCAATTAATTCATCAAGCCAACAAGCATTACCCCAAACATGGACTGGCAAAATAGCAGAAATCTTATTACCTGTGTTTTTATTATAAGTAGACCCGTTTTTAAAAATAGTTTCATTTTCAATGAATTCAATCGTTTTTCCAGCATCCATGTTATAATAATTGTCCGAATCCATAAAAACAGGCGTTGCATTATTATAAATTACAGCATTAACGGATGCGATAAATGTTAAGGTAGGCACAATAACTTCATTGCCAGGTTCAACGCCGGCTAATTGTAGCGAAACCTGAATTGCCGCTGTGCCATTCACACAGGCGATAGCATATTTTGATCCAGTATAATCTGCAATATTCTTTTCAAATAAATCAACATATTTTCCGGCAGATGAGACCCACTTCGTGTCGATACATTCTTTCACATACTGTAATTCATTACCTTTTAAGGATGGAACTGAAAGTGGGATTGAATATTTAGGTATTCTCAAGTTTTTTGGCCAGTTCCATAGTTCTTAATGCTTTTTCAAGATTCAATCCTGGTAGATTCAATGACCCCGAACCAACCATATTGGCAAATGCTTCCATTTGTCGATAAAACCCCGGTTTATATTTTACATCCACTTCATCAGGGTTAATTTCATGTTCGTTCAAGTCAGTACCAATCCAAATCCCTTTTTCAAGAGGATTAAATTTTACTGTAATCCCTTCGCCATATAATGTGGCAGACCACCCACCAGGAGAATACCAATGTGATGTGTATGTTCCTAGCGTACCCGACTCAAATTCCATGGATGCCACAAACTGGTCACCATTTGTTTCTTTGAGGCTATTTGAAAGTGAGCTAATACTTTTTATCTCACCGCCAAAAAAGCGTAATAGATCAATGGTATGGGTGCTGTTGGCGTAAATCCAATTTTCTCTAATGCTACTTGGGATGTCCCTTCCGACAATGTTCCAGAACCGTTCATGTCCTTCCACGGCCAACCCTAAAAGGCCACCGTTTTTATTGATGAGTTCAATTCCTTTGTGAAAAATGGAATAATATCGACGATTGTAACCTATCATTGTTTTTGTTTCATGCTTTTCTGCTAATTCCACCAAAATCTTTGTTTCTTCAGGAACAAATCCTGGAGGTTTTTCAATAAAAAGAGGAATGTTGGTTGGAATCAATTTTTTGGTAACTTCGTAAATATAACTTGCTGAAACCAATATCATAAGTGCGTCCAGATTACATTTTTCTATCAAATCATCTACATTTTCAAATACTTCTTCAACATCATATTTTCTTACAAGTTCTTCCGCTTTTGATTTAGTCCGAGATGTAATACCAACCGCACATACTCCAGTCATGGCTTGAATGACTTTCAGATGCTCTTGAGCAATATAACCGGCACCAATAATACCCAAACGTATATTAGACATGATAAAGCACTGATTTTACTCTGTCACCATTCTTTTGAAACCAGGCAATGGTTTCAGATAAACCTTTCTTTAAATCATATTTTGGCTTCCAGAGTGAGGCATTAACCAATTTTTCATTATTGCAAACCAAGCGTTCTACCTCGCTATTCTCGGGTCGAATTCGTTTTTTATCAGCATGAATCGTTAAATCAATATTCATTAATTGAGCAATTTGTTTTGCTAAATCACCAATTGATATTTCTGAATTCATTCCAATATTGGCGACTTCACCTAACAAAGATTGTGACTTATAAATTTCTTCAAATCCCGCACAAGTATCTTTTACAAAAGTCAAATCACGTGTTGGAGAAAGACTCCCTAATTCAATTTGTGTTTTTCCGTTTAATAATTGAGAGATAATGGTTGGAATAACGGCTCTAGCCGATTGTCTCGGTCCGTAAGTATTAAAAGGTCGTACTATTTTTACCGGTAATTCAAATGATTTATAATAACTAATTGCTAATTGATCCGACCCAATTTTGGATGCTGAATATGGGGATTGACCAACCAAAGGATGTTTTTCATCAATGGGGACATATTGGGCTGTGCCATATGTTTCACTTGTGGAAGTAATAAGAATTTGCTCTAATTCTAAATTTTTTGCTGCCTCTAATACGTTATAAGTGCCTTCAATATTTGTCCTTATATATGCCAGTGGTGAAATAAAAGAGTAGGGAATACCAATCAATGCAGCTAAATGAAAAGCTGCTTCACACCCATCCATGGCTTTTGAAACAGAATCGTAATCTCTAATATCACCAAGAATAACTTGGAAATCATTCTTATATTTTGAATCTTCAAGCCAACCCCAATCATTGTTTGAATTATATCTATCAAAGGCAACGACATTATAACCTTTGTCAACCATGAATTCTGTTAAATGGGAACCAATAAAGCCTGTGGCGCCAGTGACAAGGATCTTATCAGACAACTTCGGTCTCACTCTGGATAGCAATATCCCTGAAATCTTTATTCAACTCTTTCAATTCTTTGAATTTTCCGGAATTCACAATCTTTCCATCTTTTAGATAATAAATAACATCACAATCTTTGATTGTACTAATGCGATGTGCCACAATGATTAAGGTGCGTTTACCAGATAATTTCATGATTTCCCGTGTGATTCGTTTTTCCGTTTCCACATCTAATGCAGACGTGGCTTCATCAAACACAATTACTTCCGGGTTTCTATATAATGATCTTGCTAAACCAAGCCGTTGGCGTTGGCCTCCGGATAGTCGCATACCATTTTCACCTATGTAAGTATTTAATTGCTGTGGGAGGTCCTTTACAAATTCTGTTAGATTTGCTTCTTCAAGAACTTTCCATATTTTTTCATCCTGAATTTTCTCCCTTACCATACCCAAAGCCACGTTTTCCTTAATGCTGGCATCTATCAGGGTAATGGCCTGTGGTACGTAACCAATTAGAGACCGCCAATTGAACATATTATTTTTAATTTTTTCCTCATTAACAAAAATTTGACCATTATCAGGGTCGAGCAACCCAAGCAACAAATTAATAAGGGTTGTTTTGCCTGAACCTGATGGACCGGTGATACCAATAGCCTGTCCTTTTTTTACTTTCAAAGATAAACTATTGATTACATTTACATTTTTTTTATTGCGGTATGAAAAGCTTACATCCTTAAAAAATAAGTTATCGAATTCTATTTGTTCTTCGGCAGAATGAAAATTTTGCTCTTTTTCTTCAGATAAGTTCTCTAAATATTTCATATCTGCATGAACAACATCTACTGCAGGAGCCAAAAACTTTATGTTTTGCAGGCTCTTTATAATGGCCGTTACAGATGGAATCAGGCGAATGAAAGCAAAACTGAATAAACCCAAAATCGGCAGTACAAGATTTATATCTATATTTTTTATGGATAACACCATAATGACACCTACTAATGTACTCACTGCCAAAATTTCAAAAAAAAATGTTGGTGCGGTTCCAAGTGTTGTTTGGCGCCAGTTAGCTCTGGCATTAGACATCATATTCTTAAAATATCGTGCAGGAAAAAATGACTCTATATGGTGCAACTTTGTCTCAATGATTGAAGACAGTCCTTCTTTCATAGCTTGGCCGATATGCAACTGTGATTCCTGTACTTCTGTGCCAAACATTTTGCTATATCTTCCACTAAAAAATAAAAATATTGATGAAAAGAATATTATAAAAAGCCCCATCCCTATTACAGCCTGCCAGTTAGCCAACATGAGTACTATGAAAATTGAAATGGTTAAAAACACATTGGAGCAAAGTAGAAGAAAACCCTGAACAAAGCCATAAACATTGGTGCTCTCAAAACGAATATTGCGATCAAGTTCTGCTGTATTGTGTTCTAAATGGTAGCTGTATGGTGCATTCATATACGCCTCAAAAAGCGCCCTGCCCTGTACAGATCTTTTGGAAAAAACCAATCGGGATTGGGTATACAATACAAATATACTAAATACATTTTTTACTACAAAAAAACCAATTAATACTACACTCATCCATAAAATAAGCTGTTGATCATTTTCAATTTTGATATAAGTATTAATCATTTTAAAAATATCATGATTAAAAATCACTGAAGAGTCTGCTATTGCAGCTATGTATGGGGCAATCAAACCTAACCCTAATCCGTCTAAGATTGACTTTACAATCAATAAGATAAAAAGTAAGCTAAACTGCAATTTGGACCTTTTATCCAGTAGCTCATTTATTTTTTTTAATGCACTAAACAATTCTTTTTATTCTTCTTTATGATGCTTGCACCGCAAATTCTCTTCTTGATCTATTTAACTTTTCTGCTTCAAGATTACTCCTTATAACTGATTGCATAAGTTCTATATAATCAGATTTAAACTCGGGATGGATAGAGGTATGACAACCATTAAATAATATTTTCTGAATACGGGTACGAAGTCCAATTTTTTTTCTTATTTGAGACCAAGTCGATAGTTGTTCATTTTTCTGAATTATCATCTTTTTTTCAAGGCGACATAAATATGTATTTAATGCTCGAGTTGCTATATCATGACTCTTTCCCTTATCTATATTTGCAACCTTGTATAAGTGATTTGCAAGACCACTGGTAGCTAGTTTTATTTTTTTCTCAGAATACATTTTCCTTAGTCTGGTTTCATCAAACCAAGTATACGTATTTGGCTCCCTAGATGAATAAAAAACCGGCAATACTTTCATTTTTCCATGAATAAAGCTTAAAGCACATGGGAACAATTCACTTAAGCCCCAATCAAAAACATATGTTTTTGTTTCTGACCAGATTTGTTGAAACAAGTCTGTACGGTGAACTGCATACATGGGATAATAACCAGTTTCCCCGGACAAATAGGCATTCAACCGTTCTTCAGCAGAATCTTGTTCTGATGAGCGCCCATTCTGATTAAGAGGACCAATACTAAACCCATGTTTTTGAGCGGCTTCTGAACTTGTATGATTGAAGTATAGACCATGTGCAGAAGCAAAATCTATATTTTCCTTAAGGAAATTTTTTCCTTCAATAATACCTTTTGGAATTAAGAAATCATCATCGGCGCAAAGTACAGCATAGGGAGTTGTTATGGATTGACATCCATCCGCAATTTTATTGGCAAAAAATTTTGAGGAATCATATTTTATATAAGATAGATTTTTCCTATCCAAATAGGATTTTACTACTTCATCTAATTTATCACTGCTGGAATCTAAAATTAAAAAATTAAACTCGGTATTATATTGATCATAAAAGCTTAATAAACGTAATAGGAAAGGATATCTATTATACGTAATTATAACAATGGTAATATCAGAACCATTTGCTATTATTTTATTTGATTTTGGAATTAGTTATTCTCCAGGATATTTTTAAAAACCGTGCAAACTCTATCAACCTGATCTTCGGTAATAATGGCAGCGCTGGGAAAACTAATACCGAAAGGCGATATACTGTAAGACACAGGGTTGATAGATGCCATATCCTTAATTGCTACATATTTTTTATATGGGGGCATAGAACTCACTGGATAAAAAAATGGCCGCGTATCAATATTGTTTTCCTTGAAACGTTTCATTAATTCTTCTTTTTTTAATCCAAAAGAAGGATCAATAATGGCTGATATTACCCAGTACGTATTCATTACATTATTTGCTTCGCCGTTCAATTGAATACCATCAAGGTCCTTCAACCTCTCGCTATACCAAGAAAACATGGTTCTTCTATGATTGACTAACTCATCCAATCTTCGAATCTGGGCCAACGCCAGAGCTGCCTGAATGTTTGTCCACTGGTAATTGTAACCAATCTCCAGACTCCAAAAAGTTGTTTCATCAGTGTATTTGGCCATCCCATGGTGGTAAAGCCTTTTGGCCCTCTTAAAAATCTCTTCATCATCCGTAGCAAATACGCCGCCCTGGCCGGCAACGGCTATTTTAGTGGCATTGAAACTAAAAACGCTGATATCCCCAAAGGAACCAGCTGGTTTACCATTATAGGATGCCCCCAACCCTTCGGCAGCATCTTCTATAATCAAAACATCATTTTCCCGTGCTATGGATAAAACCGTATCCATTTCAGGCATATTGCCATAGAGATCAACAATCAAAACAGCTTTGGTTCTATCCGTAATACAATTTTGAAAGGATTCAGGATCAATACACCAATTATATCTATCTATATCACAGAACACAGGCCTGGCATCGGTATAAACAATGGGTGCCGCTGATGCTACCCAAGTCACATCAGGGACAATAACCTCATCCCCTTTTCCAATTCCTGCTGAAAGTATTGCCAAATGAATGGCAGCCGTACAATTGCTAACCGGCAGGATATGTTTCTTTTGTACAAGTTCTGCAAATTCTTCATTGAACTGGTCAAAGTGCATATTTCTGGATTTGTACCAACCTTGTGACACTGCCTCCATTACAAGATCAATTTCTGATTGGGTTATGGAAGGACCAGCTGATGGAATATTATTCATTTTCCTTTAGGATTGATTAATCCTACCCGTATTGAATCAGTATATTTGCTATTTTTAAAAAAATGATCTTTAAAAATACCTTCAACTGTAAATCCTGCTTTATTAAATATTTTCGAAGACGGTATGTTTTCTTTGTAATAATCGGCTTCAATTCGGTGTAAACCAATGTTATTAAATGCAAAATCACACACAGCCTTTAATGCTTCAAATCCATAGCCATAACCCCATTGAGATTTATCATATAACATAATTCCTAATTCTGCACGTTTATGAACATCGTGGATATTAAATAAACGGATGTTACCAATAGGTTTTTTGTTAATATTAATAAAAATACCGATCAGAGTTGCATCACCTGAATCATTGGTATCTTTTATGTAATCTTCAACATTTTTTCTATCCCAGCTTTTATACCTGGCTTCAGTAAGGCCAACAACATCATTGTCATTTAAAGCAGATAAATAAATTTCATTTATATCATTTGTATCAAACTGCCTTAAGAATAATCTTTCAGTTTTAATATAGTAATCAGTCAGATCTTTTAATTGGACCATTGAAATTGTTTATCTATATCTTTTCTGGAAATAAGCTCCCTTGTCCACTGCAGCCGGAAAAAATGGGGGTCCTTCATTTTACTATATAAATCTTCTTCTTTTTTCAATTGACATACAAGTTTATTAATTCCATCATTTACACTGGTCGGGCACATATTCCCCTCTAGTAAATAACCCATTTTTCTGAAATTAACTCGATAACTTCGGTTATCTTTTTTCCCTGAAATATATTGGTCGCCGTAAAGGCTATTATCGTCCAGGTTTAATAAACTAGTACTTATCTCCGGTAATATTTGTTTTATGATTTCTACTACATCTACCACCTGCAGGTTGCTGTCTTTGTTACCTACATTGATAATGGCAGGTAGATCAAATTTATGATTAATAGTTGCATCCAAAACTCCGGGAATATCTCCGATGTATAGATTTGGCCGCCAGGCCATGCCATCAGAGTTAAGCTGAATCTTTTTTTCCGTAAGTGCCATGCCCACAAACTGGTTGATGTAAAGATCGAAGCGCATCCTTGGTGAGTACCCAAAAACCGTGGCAAAGCGCAGCATTACCGGATTGAAACCGTTTCCAGATATGGATTTCAGATATTCCTCTGTGCGTAGCTTGTTTATTGAATAGGGGGTTTGTGGATTGATTGGGGAATCCTCGTTCAACAATTCATCACTGCCAGTGCCATAGACGGAACAGCTGGATGCATAGATGAAGTTAATTCCAAGTTTTCGGCAGTTATCTGCCAACTTTTTTGTATATGCATATTCAATATCATAAACTTTACCCGGGAGGGTACTTTTTAGGGGATCATTTTGAAGACCCGCTAAATGAATAACCACATCAATGTTTTTTAAATCTGCTTCAACGACTTCATCCATATGTTTTTTTGTAAGTGGTAAGTCACCTCTAGATCCATTTAGCAAACAATCAAGAAAATAACCGTTATCGATAGCCTGAACAGTATAGCCAAGTTCTTCAAGCTTTGGACAAATAACACTGCCGATGTATCCATGAGATCCTGTTATAAGAATTTTTTTTAATTTAGAATTATTGATCATAATATGTTATTTGGGTTCCTGCGTTTTCAAATTCGTATTCCAGATTATAGAGTTCAGAAAGGCTGTTTTTCACATTTTTCTGTTTGTTTTGATTGGCATAAAAACATAGAAATCCCCCGCCACCGGCTCCCAGCAGTTTTCCCCCAATCGCACCACCATCCATGGCTTTATTGTAATATTCTTCTATCTCGGCGTTTGAGATATCATTCGTAATACTTTTTTTCAACAACCAGTTTTCGTGTAGTAACTGACCAAAGCTATTGTGATCTTCATTTTCAATCATTTTTTTTAGTTTTGGAACTAACTCACGCATCTTTTTTAAAATTTCAAATTTTTCAGCCGTTGCTTTAGTTTGTGATTTAAGTATTTCACTGGCATCCCGAGTCTGTCCAGTAAAAAATAGCAGCAACTTTCCTGCCAAATCCTGCAATGAATTATAATCTTTAATTATCGGGTCAACCCGCACAGTTTCATCTGAATTAAAAGTAATAATATTGATTCCACCATATGCAGCGGCATAATGATCTTGTTTCCCCATATTTCGTTTTAAGATGTCTATTTCAATTTCTGCTGCTTGCTTTGCCAATGTTTCTTTCTTTTCCATCTGCCCCTTTAGGGCATAAAGTGCATTAAGCAGACCCACTGAAAATGAGCTAGATGAACCAAGACCGCTTTTTGCGGGAATATCTGCAAACGTTGTGACTTCACAGGGAAAATCAATATTTAGCATCCGAAAGGCTTCCCTGATAATAGGATGTTCAATGTCATCGATATTATTTGTGAACTCTACTTTGCTCCAATTAATTCGGTACTTAAAATCTACTATTTCGGTCTGACGCTTTACAGCCACATAGATGTATTTATTAATTGTCGTGCTTAAGACTTGGCCAAATTCTTTTTTATAAAAAACACGCAAATCTGTGCCGCCCCCTACAAAACTTATTCTAAAAGGCGTTCGCGAAATAATCATGCGACAGCCTCTGGTTGCATTGATTCCATATATTGCTTGATACCTTCGTCCAAATTCGTATCACAATTCAAATTCAACGTTTTTTCTGTTTTTTTCATATCAGCCCAAAAATTCACTGTTTCATCCAGCTGACCATTATCCAAAACCTGTGTTGAAATAATTTCCGTATCTAACAAACGTTTTTCCACAATTTTACAAATATCATAAACGCTGGTGGCAAAACCACTACCTAAATTATAAACTCCGGACGGAAGATTGACGTCTACAGCTTTGACAAATGCTCTGGCAACATCTCCTACATACACAAAATCATTTTTATTTAATGGAGTGTTTATCTCTGGGGTTTCGCTGGCACCAATGGATTTTATTAATGTTGGGATCAGTGATCCATCTCGCTGTCCGGGACCATATACATAAAAAATCCTGAACCAGTTTAGTGTAATATCATTTTCTATGCATTTAATTTGCAAATATTCGTTCAGTGAATTTTTTGCCCAAGTGAAATCGGAATTTATGTTTACGGAGTCCGACTCATTGCAAGCGCCTCGTTTTTTACCATACTCAAAACAACTGCCACTCATGAGGACCTTTTTACAATTTGTATTTTCAAATACCCAGTCAAAAAATCTTACAGAATCAGATAGGTTTTTTTGGCACATATTAGCAGAAAAATCAGGTATACCTTGCCATGCAAGATGAACAATGACTTCAGGCTGAAAATCAATCACCTGTTTAACTATACTTTCAAGGTCATTCAAGTTCCCTTCAATGGTATTAACAGCGCTCCATTTAGATATTTCATTTCGAGAGATTATCGCAACACTATAATTGGTTTTGGCAAGCTCTTTCATTAAATGCTGTCCAATAAACCCGCTTCCTCCCGTGACCAATATATTCAAATTTTATTTTACCGGCTTATAATTTGACCAATTGGCGTCTTTATCAGAAATATGCGCAGGAATACTTACTGGCCAATTAAATTTAAATAGAGGGTCACTATAGCGCAAACCGCGCTCTGCTTCCGGCGTATATGGATATGAACAATAGTATTGCACAAGGGTATCATCTTCCATTGTGAGGAAGGCGTTAGCGCATCCTGGCGGCACATGGAAGCTCGTACGCATATCCGGGAATAACTCTAACGAAACCCATTTCAAGTATGTATCCGATTCTTTCCGTAAATCAACGATAATATCGTAAATACCACCTTTCATAATTGTCATCGTTTTACCTTCGCCATAAGGTAATACCTGATAGTGGAATCCACGCAGGGTATGTTTGTATTTATTTTCAGAAATATTGGCTTGAGCAACTGTCGTCGCAATACCATGCTCTGCGAATTCTTTTTCACAAAAATTTCTTCTAAAAACACCACGCTCATCTTCGAATGGTTCTGCGTGAATCAGAAAAGCGCCTTTTATATCAAGTTCTTCAAATTTCATTATACGTTAAACCTCAATTGATTATTTATAACCTGACTACTCTGTAAAAATTCAAGTTGGGCTAATCGATTACATGTTTTTCCTCTAAAATTATCTTCAGTAAAATTTACTTTATCAAAGAAGGCAATTAATTCCCTGCCACCTTTATCCAAATCCCATTCCGGTTTAAAATAATCTTTTAATTCTGAAAGGATCCGCTTAAAACTAACCCGATAACTCCGAGGATCAACGTGTTCATTTAAAAATACCAATTCACTACCCGGAACAGATTTCTGGGCTGCTTCTGCCAAATCTCGTACGGTATAGTTGCCATCCCAAATGCCAACATTAAACGCCTTACCCCCCACTAATTCTGCAGGCGCTTCCAGCCCCGCAATAAAGGCCTGACATACATCCTTCACGTGTACTACAGGGCGCCAAGGAGAACCATCACTTAATATCTCAATTTTACCGGTAGTATAAGCACAGGCAACCAGATTGTTATACACAACATCACATCGTAACCTGGGACTGGCTCCAAAAACGGTTGACGGTCGAAAGCAAGCGACAACAAAATCATTGCTATGCATTTTTTTCAATTCCAACTCTGCTTCCCATTTGGTTCTAGCATAAGCAGTCACCGGATTCTTTTTGCTATAATGCTCATCCAGTTCATTTTTTGTATCTGAAATACCATACATACTTTGTGACGACGCATAAACAAATCTTTTAACACCAGCCTTTTTGGCTAACCGGGCGATGTTAACCGTTCCGTGAAAATTGATTTCTTCCGTGAGCCCGGGATTTAGTTCCCCCAAAGGATCGTTCGAAAGACCCGCCAGATGAATAACCGCATCAAAACCAACCACATCGTTGATATCAACCATTCTAATATCTTTAATAATTTGTTTTAACTTCTGGTTAACTGGTTCAAGTACACAAGATTCAAAATAATTCACATCTAGTCCGGTTACTGAATATCCTTTTTGTATCAGTATTTTAGTTAAAATGGTGCCTACATACCCATTGTTACCTGTGACTAAAATATTCATGATTTAATTAGTAAATTAGGAAGCTGAATACTCAATATCACCAATTATATAATCTACAATGGCCAACAGCCATATATGGTGGGTCATCTCTACTATATTATATGCCTTGCTGTCTACCCAGAAACTAATATCTCCTAGTTTTCTCAGTGGGTTGTCTCTCTCAAATCCAGAAAAAGTGATTACATTCATATTTAGTTTTTTTGCTCGTTTGGCAGCATTAATAACATTTGTTGATTTTCCACTACTACTTATCAATATCAATAGGTCACCCTCATCACCATAGAATGCAACAGCTTTTTCAAAAACTCTTTCATATCCATAATCATTGGATAAACAAGTTAATAAATCTGCTTCGTTAAAGTTAATAGCCCTTATTCCAGCCGCCTTGGTGAAGTCCACCGCCGCATGGCTGGCCATGGCGGCACTACCACCGTTACCGGCGATGATAAGTTTTTTACCTGCTTTTGAGACTGCTTTTATAGTATCAGAGACTTTGATCAAATCAGGTTGATTGACAGACTCTACCCCCGTTTGAATGAATTGGAAATAATCTGAAAAAAACTTATCGTTCATTTAGCCTCCAAAATATTTTTGTGGTAGAGGAAGAAAGTTATTGGGTAATGCTGCGTTTTCAAAATCTTTCAATGATTGCATGTTGGTGATATAGTAATACTGGTTATTGGTAACGAAAGCTCCAAGCTGCTTTTTTGCAATGAATTTGGGTAAAATATCAACCTCGAAAGAAACATTACCTGATTGATCTGGATCAAGTGATTTTTTGGAAACTATAAAATAACCGATATCCACTCCGTTCGCATCATTGGTTTCTCTTTTTTTATCATATTTAATGATAATATCATCGTTCCCTATCACTACATTATTTTCGTAACCATATTCACCAGTACCGTTTTTATTTGAAAACACGGTTGTTGATACTTTGACACCTGATTGCTGATAGTTAGGCCACATCAGGTCTAGTTCGATAGGCCAGTAATTATCACCATAGAGCAAGAGGAAATGGTCCTCCAGTTGGTTATAGGCATTCAATACTCTTCTGCCAGTTTGGTCTTCCTCGGTACCATACGAAAATTCAATAGTAACATCTGTCATATTCTTGTATTTATCAGCGATTACATCAGCTTTGTAGCCCAGTAGTATGAGAATTTTTTCAATCCCGACCTGAAGTACGGTGTAAATAAGATAATCCAGGAAAGGGGTCCCATTGATGGGCGCCATGGGCTTGGGCATCGTATCCGTGAGGGGCTGCAGGCGCTCACCGCGTCCTCCAGCGAGGATTACAGCCTGGGTAATTTTGTTTTTCAATTTTCTTTTCGAGTTAGGTAGACGAAAAGACTAATGGAAAAGATCAATGCAAAAACATAAAAA
>Ga0315336_1004062_pt1 | contig 18120 bp, 15 predicted proteins | sample ASW5metaG_FD_204512 | JGI IMG/M metagenome (GOLD analysis project Ga0315336, IMG submission 204512) | Ammonia-oxidizing marine archaeal communities from Monterey Bay, California, United States - ASW #5 | ecosystem: Environmental > Aquatic > Marine > Intertidal zone | place: USA: California... | reverse complement strand
TGCGCCGTGCATCGCGTCGACCTCGGGCCAGCCCTGCCACTGGAGGCTGCCGCCCGCGGGTGGCACGAGGTCCTGCGCGACGCCGATGCTTCGCCCGAACGGATCGGCAACCGCGGCCGCGCGCTGTCCGAGCTCCTCTACACCCCGCTGGTCGATGTGGTGGGCGATGCGAAACACTGGCTGGTCGTGCCCGACGGCCCTCTGGCAACGGTTCCAATGGGGGCGCTTCCTACCGACGGCGGGTACGCCATCGAGGAGCGGTTGATCACCTACCTCGATCGCGCCAACGACGTGCTGCGGGGGGCCGAAGAAGTCCGCTCGAGCGGTGCCATCCTGGTCGGTGGCGTGGACTACGACGGTCGACCCGGCGTGGCCCGGGGTACACGGTCCTTCCTCGCTCCCTGCAACGGAGGGGACTTTGTCGCGCTGCCGGGCGCCGCGGCCGAGACCGACAGTCTCGCCGCGCGGCTGCGCCGCAAGCGCCGTGGGGAAGATCTGCACATCCTGTCTGGGGAGGAGGCCACCGAATCGGCCGTCGCGTCTGGCCTCGCCGGTCGGGCAATCGCCCACATCGCCACGCACGGTTTCTTCGCCACCGGAGCGTGCAAATCGGCGCTGGGAGATGGTGTCGGGCACGACCCGATGCTGCTGTCCGGTCTCGTGCTGGCCGGGGCCAATCGCCCTGCGGATCCACTCTCGCCAGAGGACGGCATCCTCACCGCCGCCGAGGTCGCGACCCTGGATCTTGCCGGCACAGAGCTGGTGGTGCTGTCGGCCTGTGAGACCGGGCTCGGGGAGATCGAGTCCGGTGAAGGGGTGCTCGGTCTGCGACGTGGGTTCGCCATCGCTGGCGCGCAAACGCTCATCATGAGCCTATGGTCGGTGTCGGACGCAGAGACGTCCGTGTTGATGGAGGCCCTCTATCGTCGTCACCTGCGGCGCCGTTCCATGCCGGCCTGGGAGGCGCTGCGCGAAGCCCAGCTCGACGTCATCGAGGCCCAGCGAGCGGCGGGCGTCCAGCGTCCGGGTGTGTGGGCTGGGTTCATCGCCTCAGGTTCTGTCACTCCGGCACGGAGGGCTCCGGAGCGGTAGAAGAGGTGTGCCCGGCGACGAACTTCCAGCCTACGTCGGTCTTCTTCATGTTGATCGTCAGCGCGCCGGAGAAGGTGCTCCCCCCTCGCCTCAGGGTGGTGTCGTGCTGGGTGTAGACGATGGCATTGTCGGCGGAGAGCACCGTGACCTCGGTGTCGGTGTACTTCACCTCGAGGCCGCCCAGCTGCTCCAGCTGGTCGAATGCAGCCTTGACGTGCTTCAGTGATTTGTACGGTTTTCGGCCATCTTCAGCCCAATAGAACTGCGGCGAATCGATGGAGATCTTCAGGGCTTGGTCGTAGTTGCCGGTGCTCATCGCCACCCGGTAGTCCTCGAGGGCCTTGCGCGCTCCAGCTTCGACCGCGGCGGTATCGACCCTTGCGGCCTTCCAGGCGAAAGTCACCGCATTGCCGCTCCCTTCGACTTCGGCGGTCAACGCGTCTCCCTTGCGGGTGTAGGTGAGTCGCTGCGGGAAATCGTGGGCGAGGTTTTCGAACACGGCGCGTTTCCCCTCGAGCTCGACGAGCCGGAAGGACGCTTCGGCCTGTCCTTTTGGGGCGGCGACGTAGTAGGCGCCGTCGTCGCGATCCTCGATCCGGAGGTATTCGTGGGTCTGGGTCTTTCCACCGCTCATCGTGCGATTGACGCCCATGATGGATCCGGATGCAGGGGGCATCCACACCTCTTCGGTGACCGGATCTCCGCCGGCGGACCAGGTGCCGGCGAACCAGGCAAGGTCGTCGACAGAGGCCTTGGCGGCCGGTCCGGCCTCAACGATCGACGAATCAGTGCACCCTGCGAGGGCGAGAAGGACGATTGCAGTCAAGACCACTCCCATGTGGAAACCGCAGTCTAGCAGTGTCGTCGCTGGTATTTGTGACGGGTCAGGAGGCATGTGTTCTGGCTGCTGATGTCCGCGGCCCTGGCGGCGCCGGGCGGGGTCAACGCCAACTTGCAGGTGTGGTATCGAGCCGACCTCGTCACCACGGTGGGCCCCAAGGCCGCGGGTCGAGAGTGGAACCTCGATGTGGCGAGCCTCGACCAGAGCTCCGGACACAGCGTCTGGCGCAACGGACCCCTGGAGGCGAGCGACGCCCACACCACTCCACTGAGCGCCTGGGCCGGCGCGAGTGTCGGCCGGTTTTCGCCTTTCAACTTCTGGTTCGACGGGGACATCGCCGAGATTCTCATGTACGACCGCGCCCTCTCCTGCAGCGAGCGCATTGCGGTCGAGTCCGCACTCGCCACCCAGTACGGCCTCGCGTGGGCCACCGACGACGACGATGACAGCGATGGCGTGTGCAATGCCGTCGACGTCTGTGTCGGATTCGACGACACCGCCGACGCCGACGGGGACCTGGTGCCCGACGGCTGCGACGTGTGCGACGGAGACGACGCCAGCGGGGACTCCGACTCCGATGGGACCTGTGACGACCTCGACCTCTGTGCTGGATTCGATGACGCAGTCGATTCTGACGGCGATGGCGTGCCCGACGGCTGCGATCTGTGCACGGGAAACGACGCCAGCGGCGACTCCGATCTCGACGGCGTCTGCGACGGCGACGGCGTTCCCGACGGATGCGATGTGTGCGTCGGCGCCGATGCGAGCGGGGATTCCGACGCCGATGGCTGGTGCGACGATATCGACCTCTGTGCGGGCTTTGATGACGCCGCCGATGCCGATGGAGACGCGGTCCCCGACGGCTGTGACATCTGTGTGGGCGCCGATGCGACCGGCGACTCGGATGCGGATGGCGTGTGCGATGACCTGGACGTCTGCGCGGGGTTCGACGACCTCACAGACGGGGATGCCGACGGCGTTCCCGACGGCTGTGATCAGTGTCCGGGGTCCGACGACGCCATCGATGGCGACGGCGACGGGGTCGCGGATGGCTGCGACGCCTGCCCTGGGTCAGATGATACTGCCGATGCCGACTTCGACGGCGTTCCGGACGACTGTGACAGTTGTCCCGGGTTCGACGACGGGTCCGATGCCGACTTTGATGGCGTCCCCGATGGCTGCGACACCTGTCCGGGCTTCGACGATCTGCTGGACACGGACGGAGACGGGATCCCGAACGGCTGCGATGCCTGCTCGTTGCCGGACTATGACGGCGATGGTGTGGCGGCGGACTGCGACCTCTGTCCGGGCTTCGACGACAATGTCGATACCGATGGAGATGGGGTGCCAGACGGCTGCGATCCCTGCCCGTTGGCGGCTGGCGAGGTCGACGGCGACCTGGACGGCGCCTTCTCGTGCGTGGACTGCGACGACGCCGATCCCTCGGTGTTTCCAGGCGCGGTGGAGCAGGTCGCCGACTTGGTGGATCAGGACTGCGATGGCGAGGAGCTGTGCTACATCGACGGCGATGACGATGGGTATGGTATCTCCGCCACGGTTCAGATTCCCGGCTTGGATTGCGATTCGGCGGAAATCGGCGCCCTGATCTCCCTAGATCTAGCGCAGCGAGAAGACCACATCGGGTTCTTGCTTGGCGTGGTCTGTGGTCAGGTAGTCGCCGTAGCCAGCCTCGCCGTGGATGTGGTGCTTGAAGAAGGCCACTGCGTACAGGGTGGAGAGGCGGATGGCCTCCGCGACCGGAAAGGCGTCCGGGCCGCAAGTGGTCTCGTAGGGAATGATGAGATCTTCGGCACCGAGGGCGACCCAGCTGTCCTGGTCGAGGCCCATTTCGATCATCAGATCGCCGATGTCGCACACGTTGGCGAAGTGGGTGTGGTTGGCCCCGACCACGTCGACCTTGTAGACCACCGGCGCGTTGCTGAGGCCGTCGAAGGCGAGCTGGTTGTTCTCGATGGGCACGTCGACGTCTTCAGTTCCGCCGACCAGCAGGACCGGTACATCGATGGTCGCGAGCTCGGAGTCCGCAAAGCCGGAGTTGTCGCCCTCGCGCTCGTCGCTCTGTAGATCTCCGTCGATCACCGCCGAGATCGGGGCGATGGCCACGACCCGCGGGTCGGGTTGTGCACCGGCCCAACCGGCGGCGGAACCAATGGCTGTCATGCCTCCGAACGAGTGACCGATCACGCCGACTTCGTCCGGATCGAGGCGGTCGTAGAAGTCGTCGGCGGCATCGGCACTGCGCGCCATCATGGTGTCGATGAGGAAGCTCACGTCGGGCACCCGGTTTGCGGCCGCCTGGTCGAAGTCGTCGGTCATCGAGTCCTGAGCGTTGCCGGTGTGCTCCGGCGACACGACGACGAATCCGTGGCTGGCCAGGGACTCCATCAGGTCGATGGACTGGATGTTGATGCCGCCATAGCCGTGGGAGAACACGATGAGTGTCTGAGCGGCTCGATCGGAGACTGGCAGGTCGTCGTACGCGACCTCGGACTGCAGGCCAAAGCCAGGGATCAAGTCGTATTCCGTCCGCAGGACTCCCGACGTGTCGGTCTCATCCACGGGATACCAGACCTCGGTGCGCAGAGACCGGTCGTCGCGGCTGGCGTCCACCGGCGTGAAGCTGGCGTGGCCGACGATGAATGGACCGAGCTCGTCGGGAGACGGGACCTGCTCCTGCTTTTCGGTGGGGTCGTCGCCTCCGCCACAGGCGATCATTGCAGAGCACAACACCACTCGAATTCTCAGCGCCATGGGGACCTCGCCCAGGCAAACTAACGCGGCGTCAGGCAGTCACTGTTGGCAGGGGCTCGGGCTGCCTGGATCGTAGGTGAGCGTGACGTTCGCGGGCAGATCGGCAGCGCAGTCGGACACGTCCCGCGGGAAGTTGGTATCCAGGCCCTCACCGAAGTCGACATCGGTGAAGAACACGGTCCAATCGCGCGCGGCTACGGCTCCAGACACGGCGTATCCCGAACCGTTTCGGTGGAATGTGCTCGTGCTGATGTCGGCGATCCCCGTCGGCCCGAAGAATGTCCGGAGGTAGATGGCCCCGCCATCCTGCTCCCGGCTCTCGTTGTCTGTGAAGGTGCAGTCCTGCACAGTCAGCGAGCCCTCGTAGCTGGCTTCGATCGCCCCGCCATTGCCGTCCGTCACGTTGCCCGCGAAGTTGCACCCGACGATCTGGATGTCGGTGCCGAGCGGCGGGTCGGCTCCGATCGCACCGCCGCCGTGGTTTACGGCCTCGTTGTCGATGAACTCACTGCCCGAGATCAACACGCGCTGTGGGTCCATCCCGTCGAGCATCAGGGCCCCCCCGTTGTCGTCGGCGATGTTCCTCTCGAATATCGAGTCGAGGATCTGGATCGGCTGTGTGTCAGGCGCGTCCTCCAGGTGCTCGGCGGCGATGGCCGCGCCGCTGGACATCGTCCGATTGTCTCGGAAGATGCAGTTCTCCACCCGCAGCGAATTGACCATGACAACTTCGAGAGCGGTGTCCCTGGTGTCTTGCAGCGTGAGGTCCCGCACCGTGACATGGATACCGGTGCCCATTGCCCTGAGGATGCGATGCTGGCCGGCGCCTGTGAGCACGGTGTTCTCACGGTCGCCAGTGACCGACTCGAGGATCACGTCGTTCCACAGGATCACATCGGCCTCGACCTCATGGATGCCGGGACAGAAGGAGATGGTGGTGGCGTTGTCGAAGTTGTCCAGGCGATCCATGGCGGCCTGGCCGGTTTCATACGAGACGCCGTCAGCGTAGGCGGCGACTCCGGGGCCACAACCCACGCTGGGCAAGTCGTCGTTGGAGGTGGCGGTTCCGTCGGGCGCAGTGTGGTTCGATTTCGGGTCGGGCTCGTCTTCGCTGGGCCAGGACGGGAGGTGCTGACATCCAACCAGCGAGAGAACAAACCAAGACCAGATCATGTGCACCTCACTTTCATCATGCCCCGCTATTGGGAGGATGTCACTGCGTTTGCTCGGTACCCGCTCGGGCACCAGCGGCGGCGAGACCGCTCTACGAGGCGAGTCTGGTCATCATGCGCTCGGCACTGGGCGACGGTCATCCCCGCGTTCGAGACGGCGTTGTAGGAGGTCAGTCCAGTCCGAGCGCCCGTTCGATATCGACGTCGTCGATCCAGGCATCCTCCTGGAGAATCTCCATTCCGCGTCCCAACAGGGTCATGCTGGGCAGTCCCACGCCCTCGCCGTCCACGAACCGGAAGGTCGTCTCGAAGTAGGGGTCTGTGACCACGGGATGAGTGATGCCGAGGGCGTCCGCGTACTCGTTCAGAAACGCGATATCCGGCGGAGCTTGCTGGACGTCCTCGCCCAGCATCATGACGACCATCAGGCCCTCGTCCCAGTAGGTCTCGTACTGCCCCTGGGTTTGGTTGGGCATCAAGCCGTACCCGAGGTCGTGGTATCCGCAGGAACCCTCCCAGCCGGCACACCCCACGAGCAGGACGACGTGGTCGCAGAAGTCGTGCAGTCGAATCTCTTCCCCGAACTGGTCGATGAGCGCGAAGTCCTCGGCGATGTCCGGCCCGGTCCCGACATCGTGGCGGCACGCGTCGATGGGCCAGCCGCCCACGTAGGGGTGGTCGTCGGCGTCGGTGGGATCGGTGTTGGAGTCGAGCTCGACGCCGTCCGCATAGCCGTCGCCATCGGAGTCCGCGTCGAACGGGTCGGAACCGAGCTCCTCTTCCCAGTGGTCGGGGATCCCGTCGCCGTCCGAGTCCAGGCTGTAGTCGATGGGGGCACCCACCTGCTCCTGCACTTCTTTCTCGAACCAATCGAAGGGCATGGCAGGCATGGCACATCCGGTCGACACCATCGACAGTCCGATGAAGAGCCATGGGTATTGTCGCGCCATTGGATCACTCCTTGTCTACCTCCATTCTGCTGAGCTGTGGTTGTCGGGACCATTTCGTCAGCTTTCCTCCGGTTGCACCCCATTGCCTACCGGAGAGGTGAGATGAGATCACCTCGCCAATGCAAGGGCTTCAATCATCGGGGCTTCGATCCGTCGCAGACGTCGTCAAACGACAGTGCGGACCCCTCGACTCCCAGCTGGAACAGAGCCATCCAGCCGCTCTCCGAGCTCATAGAACCGTCGGGCTCTGTCTGAAGGTATTGGACGAGAAACCACGCATCTTGGATGGCCAATGACGCATCGTTGACGCCCACGGTGCCGGGTTGATCGGGCTGCCAGGGACGATAGGCCAGGGCGCCGGGTTGTAGGTCTCGCACCTCGAACGCGGTCACCATCTGGGACGCCTCGCAGAAGACCTCCAGGTCCTTCTCCAATACGGGCTCACCCTTGATCACGAATGCATCGAAGAACAACATATCGGGAGATGTCGCGGGTTCGCGACATGCAATGGCGGTGCTGGTCTTGAGGTCGACGTGTCCGTCGGTCTCGTCGAGCACCTGCACTGCCCAAGGGCAAACGGGCCTGGGGTCAATGGGTCCATCACAGGCAGCGACTGCAAGGAGGAGGAACGGCCAACGCATCGCGACTCCAGGGTTCGAGCGGCCGCAAGCCATCCTACCAGGAAGTCGCGCGGAACGGCCTCACTCGCTCGGGCAGGGCCCCCCGGCCGCCGCCCAGGCCTCGAACCGCTTCACCAGCGCCCCGTGGGAGATCGGCGGTGGGGTTCGACCGGAATGCCAGCTGGTCATGAGCAGGTGGTCGGTCCGCACGTGCTCGGTGAGCGCGTCCAGATTCCGGTCCCCGGTCTGCTCCGGATCGGCGAGCTGCCGGCAGAGCTCGGCCTCGGTTCGCCCCTGGAAGCCCTGGATCGCGTCCGGCATACGCCAATGGGGATCGGCCGGCGGCAGGTGGGGAAGGGTGTGGCCCAGGCCCTTGGACCGGTGACAGGTCGAGCACATCAGCCCGACGTAGACGCTGTTGCGGGTGACGCCCATGGAGTGGGGGATGCTCAGGTCGGTCTGGAGCGGAGCGTCCCCTGCCGGATGGCAGTTCATGCAGCGCGGGCTCTGGGTGACCCGGTAGATGTCGGAGAACGCGGCCAGCCCCTCGGCCTCCGGGACCGTGAGCTCGGGCGGAACGACGGGAGTCTCGGTGGGATCGGTGGGCGGGTCGGCTGCCCATGCGGTGGCGGCCAGGATCCCCAGGAAAAGGAGTCTATTCGCCATCGGCTTCCCTCAGTTGGGCGGCGGCGGCCTGGATCGCCTTCCGGATCCGCGGATAGGTCCCGCAGCGGCAGATGTTTCCGGACATGGCGGCGTCGATGTCGTCGTCGGTCGGATCGGGCTTGAACCGCAGCAGGGCGATGGCGCTCATGATCTGGCCGGACTGGCAGTAGCCGCACTGGGGCACGGCGTGGTCGATCCACGCCTGCTGGACCGGGTTGAGGCCGTCTCTGCCGACCCCCTCGATGGTGGTGATGTCCTTGTCGACCACCTCGTGAACCGGCGTGACGCAGGACCGCAGGGGCGCGCCCTCGAGGTGCACCGTGCAGGCCCCGCACTGGGCCACGCCGCACCCGAACTTGGTGCCGGTGAGCTGGAGGTGATCCCGCAGGACCCAGAGCAACGGGGTGTCCTCGGAGACCTCTACCTCGACCGATTCTCCATTGACGTTCAGCTTCACGTCGCCTCCGCCGTCAGGGCCGCGTCGATGGGCAGGCTCCGGATCCGGATCCCGGTGGCGGCGAAGATCGCGTTGCAGACCGCGGGCGCGATGGGCGGTACCCCGACCTCGCCGATCCCGCCGACCGGGGCCCCCGGGGTCTCGATGATGTGCACGTCGACCTCTGCGGGAGACTGGTTCATGCGCAGGATCGGGTAGTCATAGAAGTTCGCCTGGCGGACCTCGCCGCCGTCGAAGTCGATCCGCTCTCCCATGGCCGCGGAGAGTCCGAAGATCACGCCGCCCATGATCTGGGCGCGCACGGTGTCTGGGTTCACGACCTGCCCGCAGTCCACGGCAGCCGTCACCCGATGCACCCGCGGGACCCCGTCCTCCATGGAGATCTCGGCGACCTCGGCGACGATGGATCCGAAGCTCTCGTGTAGGGCGATCCCCTGGAAGCGACCCTCTGGAGCCGAGCCCCAACCGGATTCCTCGACGGCCCGATCCAACACAGCCCGGAAGCGGGGATGCCCGTTCCCGAGGAGGGATCGACGCAGCTCCACCGGATCCTGCTCGAGCCGATGGGCGATCTCATCGATGAAACACTCGTTGAAGAACGCCGTGTACGAGTGTCCGACAGCGCGCCAGTACCCGATGGGGATGTGCAGCGGGACGTGGGCGATCTCTACCCGCTTGTTGGGAACCTGGTACGGGCTCTCGCCCATCAGGCCCTCCGCGGGGTTGACCTTGATGATCTTCACGCCGTGGGTCCACCGGGGCAGGAAGCCGTGGTTGACGTTGTCGCAGGCCACCCGGATCGACAGCGCCTCGAGGCCATCGCCCACCGAGGCCCGCATCCTCGCCATGGCCGCGGGTCGGTAGAAGCCGTGGCGGATGCCCTCCTCCCGGGTCCAGAGCATCTGAACCGGGGCGTCGACGCGCTTGGCGATGAGCACCGCCTGGTCGGTGAAGTCCATGCGTCCCCGGCGCCCGAAGCCGCCGCCGAGGAAGGTGGTGTGCACGGTGACGTCCTCCAGCTTGAAGCCGGTGAACCCCGCCGCCCGCTTTCGCACCTGGGTCTGGCCCTGGGTTCCGACCCAGATCTCGCAGTGGCCGTCGCTGATCTGGACGGTGCAGTTGAGCGGCTCCATGGTGGCGTGGTCGACGTGGGGTACTTCGTAGACGGCCTCCAGCGGGTCGCTCGCCGCCTCCAGAACCTCGTCGGCCTTGCCGATCTTTGCGCCGACCACCGCCTTGTCCGCGTCGAGTCCCGCAGTCAGAGCGGCGGCGATGAACGCGTTGTCGACCGCGGCGTGGGGGCTCTCCGACCACAGCACCTCGAGCGCCTGGACTCCCTGCTTTGCCGGCCACCAGCTGTCGGCCACCACCGCCACGAAGTCGTCGAAGGCGAGCACGTCGCGGACGCCGGGTATGGCGCGGGTGGCAGCGTCCTCCACGCTCGCGACCTTGGCGCCGAGGACCGGGCTGGCCAACGTGCACGCGTAGACCATGCCCGGCAGCCTCACATCGGCGCCGAACTCTGCGGTGCCGGTGACCTTGGCGAGCAGATCGGTTCGCGGCGGCGAGTGGCCGACCAGCGTGTAGTCGGCGGGATCCTTGCGCTTTGGACGCCGCGGAGCCTTGAGCCTCGACGCCTCGGAGGCCAGGTCGCCGTACGCCGCCTCGTGTCCGGCCGAGTGGCGGACGAACCCGCGCTCGGTGGTGCACGTCTCCACCGCGACGCCCCATCGCTGGGCCGCGGCGAGCGCGAGCATTTCCCGGGCCGCGGCGCCCGCTTGACGCATGGGCTCGGCCCAGGTGGCGATGGACAGCGATCCACCGGTCATCTGGCGAGGATTGAAGGGAATCAGATTGCCCCGGAAGTCGACGTGCTCGTCGGCGGTCATCACCCGGATCGAGGCCCAGTCGGCGTCGAGCTCCTCGGCGACGATCTGCGGCAGCGCGGTAGAGATGCCTTGACCCATCTCGCTGGAGGGGATCTGGATCCACACCTCGCCGTTCGGGTGGATCGCGACGAAGGCGTTCAGGGTCGTGCCTTCCGCCGATGCCTGGGCTTCCGTCGAGGGAATGGGCAGCTGAACCGCGACGATCAGCGCGCCGAGGCCCTGGAGAAAGCCGCGTCTGGTGAGGGTATCTTCCATCGGGCGCGGAGCATACCAGCGAGCCTGGAGCGGAGAGTGCCCATGCCGGTACCAGCACCGTCTGCTACAACCTCGAACGTCACCATCGAGAAGCCCTGACGTGTTCAAGATCAAGTCCGACGATGCCTATGCATTGCCCAAAACGGGTCGCCAACGACCCCGACGGGGTCGGCGAAGAAGTCTGGGGACGAGCGCTTCGTGTATGGGCAGATGGCCCTCGCAACGCCCGCTTCAGCTTCTCTGAGGATCTGCCCTATGTGATGTACAAGTCCAAGGACTTCCGTCGGCGAATGGAGCAGCTGGCCGCCCTTACCGAGGGCGGGGACTGGTGGCGGACCTTTACGAGCCTGGCTGTGGCCGCACGCCACAGCGTCGACATCGCATGGGCGACACCGCAGCTGCGCGCTGGGAAGTTCCCTGCCAATGGCCTGACCCGCACATCGTGTTTCGTCGCGTTGGCAGCCCACAAGTTGGCCCATGGCGACGGGGAGGGCGCCGTCCGCGAGCTCGACGATCTGCCCGAAGGCGACTGGGTGGGGGAGCGTCGCGACTGGCGATCTGCGATGCCTGGACCGACGATCTCGTGCCGCCGCTAGCCGTGGCCCTGCGGAACACGACTCGTCTCAAGCTCGGGGGAACGCCGTCTCCGTATGCGGCGGGCGCCCTGGCCGACGCCGGAGGATCTCCGGTGAGCAGCGCGGCAGCACGGGAGGCCCTCGTCGAGGCCATGAAGGGAAAGGCGCCGGCCTGTCAGTGGGCCGCCTACGGGTTGGCGATCTGCCTAGCCCGCTGCGGCGAATGGGAGGCGCTTGAGCCGCACCTCGGCGGCAAGGTCGCCGTGCGGGTGGGCATCGCATACGGGCTGGATAGCGCGCTCCGCACCGATTTGTTCGAGAGGTCAGCCCGCCTGGACCCCTCCAAGAAGGTCGCCGCCGCCGCGAAGCGCTCCATCTACCTCTAGTCGGCGAAGGCTCTCATGAAGCAACCGCTTCTCGCGGCACTGATCACCCTGGCGGCCTGAGATCGTCACCGACTTCTACGCCTATGGGTGGCGTTCAGACTTTGAGTCGAAGTGTCATCTTGGCGACACTATTCGTTTTGGGCAGTGATTAGGATGAGAAGGAAAGCAGCACACACCAGGAGCAGCCGTGAATGACAGCCTGAAGAACAAGATCACCGCGCGAGCCGAGACCGATGCCGACTTCAAGGCGGCCCTCGACAGTGACCCCGTCGCGGCCCTCAGAGGCGCCTTTGGCGACGAGCTGTCTCTCGAAGACTTGGATGCCATCTCGGCTGGCAATATCGGTACGACAGTAGGAAACCTCACCTACGGAAAGTTAGCGAGGAATTCGGATCCAAGCTAAGAAAGACAAACGCCCTTTCGGTCGCGGCGTAGCGCGGCCAGTCCGCGCTGCTCGCAGCGGCAGTGACTGGGCGAGTCGCGGACCTGCTCGGAGGCCTGCACGTGTTTCAGCTCGAACGCTCCGGGGCCTTCGTGGAGATCGACGGCGCCGACGCCGCGCTGACCGCCGCACTCAAGTGGCTATGAAAGCAGAAATGCCACAAATTGGCTGAGGATCGCCACGAGTCCGACGGCGTTCACACCGATGGCCAGGGCCGCCACTATCAGGCTTCCGGCAGAGCCAGACCCGACGATGGCGCCGTCCTCGGTCACCCGAGGATGGCCGGGAAGATCGTCGACCGTAGAGGCCCGCGTGGGGTCGGTCGGATCGTAGAGAATCCACTCCATGGCGTCGTCTTCGAGTCTGGAGGGCTCGTGGGTCTTGCTCACGGTCTTGTAGGCGTTGCCAGCGACATCGGTGAACTCGAGGGTCATCGCGTAGACGGTCTGTTTGTTGATCCGGGTATTGGTCGGCTTCTTTTCGAGGAGCAGACCCTGGGTGAGCGTGCCCGTCGTCAACAGCTTGGCCGCTCGCCATTGCCGGGGAATCGCGTAGCCGAGCATCCCCAATCCAATGATCGGGAAGATCAACACCATCAGGCCGATCCCCATACCCACTGCGCCCCGCTGGGTGCCCTCGATGCGCGCCAGCTTGGGGATCCAGGTGGGGACCTCGACGGGAACGACTGTGCCCGGCGGCGGTAGGTCGCCGAGCGCCTCGTACGAATACGACGTGTACTGCACGCCGTCGGTGCCGACGAAGGTGAACTCGGCGGCGTAGATGCTGACCTCGTTGACCGACATGTTGGCGCTCTCGATGCCCTGAACCGTTCCTTCCACCCTCTCGATCGGCGAAACGGCGTACACGATGGGGGAGACGTCGACCTTGGAGCCGAACACCCACACGAAGAGCATGCCCATGCCGAAGAACGACCAGCCCAGGTTCTGGAGCACGCCCCCAAAACGCACGCCGATGGTCACGCTGGTGGAGACGTTGCGCACTAGTGGACATTCTGCCACAGTTGGGCAGCGCGAAGTTCCCGTTCCCGGCCGTGTTCACATCCAAGCCGAGCCAGGACCGACTGCCCCCCGCCGGGCATCAGATTGTAGAGTGTGACCGCCCATGCCGGCGCCCATCGTCCGAACGTTACTCCTTTGCGACCTCGTTGGTTCTACCGCCCTGGTAGAGGCAATTGGCGACGTGCGCGCCGCCGAGATCGTGACTGGGATCGACGCCGACGCACGCCGACTACTCGCGAATCACCACGGTCAGGAAATCGATAAGACAGACGGTTTTCTCATGATTTTCGAGCGACCGCTCGACGCCGTTCAATTCGCGCTCGACCTGCACATTGCGATGCGGGCCCAATCCGAGAGCCACAACGTCTCGCTGGCCTACCGCGTCGGCATCCACGTCGGCGAAGTCGTGATGTGGAAGAACAAGGCCGAAGATGTAGCCCGAGGTGCCAAGCCGGTTGAGATCGAGGGGCTGGCCAAGCCCATGGCCGCGCGAATCATGTCCCTTGGCGGTGGCGGACAGACCCTTCTCACCCGGGGAGCCTGGGATCTGGCGAGGCGCGCGGCTGTTGGCCAGGATGCCGGTCTCCAGTTCTCGACGCACGGCCTGTACACGTTGAAGGGAGTGGCTGAACCCATTGAGGTCTGCGAGGTGTGCCCGGCCGGCGCCGTACCTGTAGCGCCCAGGGGCTCCAAAAAGGCTCGTGGCTATCGGCGGGTTCCTCGGGCGCCTCTGCTCGCCGGGGCCGTGCTCATCGCCGTGGGCATTCTCCTGGGCGTTTGGGGCGTTCCATTCTGGTCAGACCGGGACGAGGTCATCGAGGGACGTCGCTGGGTCGAGCTCCCCGACGGTGGCCGCGTGCCGTTGTTCGGAAGACTCGAACACCCGACAGATTACCGCAATGAGCGCCGTGCACGAGTCATCCGCTCCGGTGGTCGGGTACACGAGATCCGCTTTGAGACCGAGGCCGGATTTCCGGATCCAGTAGCGACTCTACAAAAGGGTAGTGAGCTGGTGAGTGGTCTGGGTGTCACTGAGCCGCTGGTCATTCAACCTCAGGTCTCCGCGGTGCGTTTTCGCTATCAAGAGGACGGCGAGACGCTCGATCGACTCGAATACACCACCCGGGACGATGTGGTCGTCCTCGTCGACGAGATCATCCAAGAACCCGACGGATGGCGCAGTCACACCTGGCGAACACCCGACGGCACGTTGTCCTCGGTCCCCTGGTATGACAGCCGGCGCACCCATCGCGCGCGAACCCAGGTAGACGACCGGGGACGGCTGGTCCGCATGGAGCCCATGCTGGAGGATGTCCGCCATCCGGAGGTGGCCGCTCTCGTTTACGAGCGGGATGACCAGGGCCGGGTCGTGCGTGTGACGGCTGTCGACACCAACAACAACCCTCGCATGATGCGGCGGCGCTCAAGAGCGAGCCCTGTGGCCATCCGGTACGCATACGGCGACCCCAATCACCCGGACGTGCCGACTCGGGAGGACGCCTTGGGTTTCGGCGATGTGCCGCTGTCGGCCCTCCACGGATGTGCGACATTCACACACGAGCTCGACGCGGTTGGACGCCCCGTGCGGAGCGCATGTCTGGACGTCGATGGAAAGCCAGTTCGGTCCTATGGAAGTCCGGACGGATGTTTTGGATGGGAGTGGCGCCCGTTACCGTCGGGCCACCTGCATATCTGCCTCGGCGAAGACGGGGAGCCCGCCCCTTCCGCCCGGGTCTGGACGATGCTCGAGCACGCGCTGGACGACCGCGGATACAAGTCCGATCAACGGTATCGGGATGCGGCTGGTGACCTCACCCACGGCACTGGAGAGATCGCCGAACGGCACTACGAGCGCGATGACTACGGCTACCTCCTCGGGGAGGGTCCGTACCTGCAGAAGGATGGAAAACCTCATCTATACGGAGGTAAAACGTGGGGCGAAAGGCGCCAGTTCAACGATGATGGACTCGTCCTTCAGCGTACCGAAGTGGGCGTGGACCGCGCCCCGGTCAACGATGCTCGCGGTGTCGCAATCACCCAATGGGAGCGAGACCGCCGGGGACGGCTCATCGGCCTGAAGACATTTGACGAGAGCTCGCGCCCGGTGAGTGTGGACGGCGTGCACGCCCAGGTCCAGTCTTTCGGCGACCAAGCGTGGCCGGATGATGTCGCGCTCGAGGACGCAATGGGCAAGCCCATCGCCGATGAATTTGGCCGCGCCCGCACTCGCCTGACCTACTACGCCGACGGCGTTGAGCGATCGCGAGCGTTCTTCGATCTGGAGGGCGAGCCGATGCTGGCACCCAACAAGGGGGCAGTGGGTTCGAAGCCGATCTGGTGTCATCGCATCGAGGCGGAAAAGGACGGATGGACGCTCATCCAGCGCTGTCTAGACACTGGCGGCTCGCCAATGATGAACAGCGAGGATTGGGCCATCATCGCATTCCAGAACAGCGCGTTTGGAGACAGCCGTGACATCAGGAAAATGGATGCCACCGGCGAGCTCATCGATGGGCCGGGCCACGCGCACCTGCACGTTGATCTAGACAGCTCTGGGCGCAGGGTTCGCCGAACGGCAACCGCCAGAGATGGGAGTCCAGCGACGGAGCTGAACTGCCATATCTTCGAGACCGACCGCGACTCCCAGGGCGCCCCCACCGAGACGCGTTGTCTGGGCAAGGACGGGCTACCGAAGAGGGCGCGGGCATGGGGTGGCCGCCGCACCCGGGGTGACAGCGGTGGCATCGGCATGGGCCTCGGATGCGCGACCGAGCGGGTTCGCTACCAAGCCGGTGCGGCCATTCCTTTAGAAACCCGATGTTTTGGCGTGCATGGCCAACCCATCCTGGATCGCTTCGGAGTCCACCACACCCGACGAACTTTGAATGACCGCGGGTGGCGCATCGGCATGGTGCATTTCGGAGTCGAAGGGGAGCCCGTCCTGGATGAAGATGGCAGTCATCGCTACGAATATGACAGGGATGACCGCGGGCGCGCGGTCGATATCCGACTCTTCGGCGTCGACGGCGAACCCCTTCCGGCACGGGCTCGAGTGACCTCGGAATACAATGGCGGCGAGACGATACGGACCGACTACGATTCGGGCGACAATGTCCGTCGTGTCCTGCGCACCCTGAGAGACCACCGCGGGAGAGTCACCTTTGAGTCCGACCTGGATGGAAACGGGTCGACCCGGAGACGCGACGGCTGCCACGCCATCCAATACGGCCTGCTGGGCGACGAGATCGTTCGCACGGAATGTGTGGATGCGAGTGGGAAGATCACCGCCAACACGCGCGGAGTCGCCGTGACCGTACGCGACTTCGGTGGCGAGGTCGAAGTGCTCACGTATTTGGATGCCGACGGGCAACCCACCCTGAGACACGACCGGTATCACCGTGTACAAACCACCTTTGATCGACGAGATCGGAAGATCGAGCTTCGCTGGTTCGGCCTCGAAGGGCAGCCCACGCTCAACGAGCATGGGCACGCGAGGCACACCACGGCGTGGGACCGATACGACAACAAGATCGAGGAGGCCTGGTACGACGTCGACAACGACCCCGTAAAAGGGCCGAACGGGTGTACGCGTGTCCTGCGAACGGTCGACGCGGCGGGCCAGATCTCGGGCGAGTCCTGCGCGGATCATCCATCGCAATAGGATGTTTATCGATGCCGCCAATTCTCGCCGCCGTTTGGTTTCTGGGTCGTCTGTCACCTGGGTGACACTCTGTGAACGCCCGCCAGTGTATGTTCTAATCACTCCCCAAGCCCTATTTGGAGCTCGACATGGCGATCGAAAACATCAGCAAACTCCTCGACCATCTAAACCACATGTACGCGAATTCGCCCGACCGGCCGGAGTTCATACGTGACACAGAACTCATCGAGCTGGGCGGTCAGCATGGCTTTCCCTTCACTTCCACGGAACTGGAGCGGTGGCGATCGGGGGAGGTCAGCGACGATGAACTGGACGAGGTGGCTGGGGGGCTCTTCACGCGCGAATCTGATTACCACTGCCATAACAATACTGGCCGCATAACCGCCGTCTCGTGCGTGGAGCAGGGCTTTTTGTGGCACGAGGGATCGGCCATGTTCTCCCCATGAAGCGTGGGCGCCCAAGTCCTGGTAGCCAGTCAGGAATCCATGACGTCCCCTACCTTTCAGGCCTCGCGCCTTATTGCCCAAATGGACAAGTGGATTCTGGCCCCATCGGCGCGGTTCTAGGTGCGTAGGGTCCTCTACATCCTCGGGGAGATCGTCCCGCTCGATTCGCTGTTCGTGCGCTCGACGGCGCATGCGAGGTCCAGCGTCCCAACCAGGCTGCCCGCCGCCTGATCCTCTCTGGGCTCTACGATCTCGGACAACACGGCTCACATCATAGAGATTGTGAGGAATCGAGTAGGATTCGCTCCGTGAGCACCCACCTTACAGACGTCGTCATCCGCACGGTTGTGCTGACGGACGTGGTCGACAGCACCCAGCTGACACGGGAGCTCGGAGACGCCCGCACGGCAGAGCTGTTTGCTCGCATCGATCGGGTCGCCCGAGACCTCCTCGCGGTGCACGGCGGACAGGAGATCGACAAGACCGACGGCTTCCTCCATCTGTTCAAACTTCCCCTGGACGCCGTTCGCTACACACTCGCATTACACACTTCGCTCCTGGAATTGTCCGCCTCCATGGAGATCGATGTCGCCGTGCGGGCCGGCATCCACCTCGGCGAGGTCACCCTCCGCCAAAACACCGCCGAAGACATCGCCCTGGGCGCCAAACCCGTCGAAATCGATGGTCTGACCAAGCCTGTGGCCGCGCGCATCATGTCCCTCGCACGCGGTGGTCAGACGCTGATGAGCCGGGCGGCCTTCGACGTCGCCCGCCGCGCCAGTGTCGGACACTCCGAACAGACCTCCCTCAGCTGGGCAAGCCACGGGCACTACGCGGTCAAGGGTCTGGACGCCCGCATCGAGATCTGCGAAGTCCT
>Ga0315336_1004061_pt1 | contig 18138 bp, 18 predicted proteins | sample ASW5metaG_FD_204512 | JGI IMG/M metagenome (GOLD analysis project Ga0315336, IMG submission 204512) | Ammonia-oxidizing marine archaeal communities from Monterey Bay, California, United States - ASW #5 | ecosystem: Environmental > Aquatic > Marine > Intertidal zone | place: USA: California... | reverse complement strand
CTGCGCAACATCTGCGTTTTCGAGGGCGAGCCTCGCCTGTTCGATTGCATCGAGTTCAATGATCAGATCGCCACCGTCGATGTCCTTTATGATCTCGCATTCCTGCTGATGGATCTTTGGCATCGCGGTTTCCCGCAATTCGCCAATCTGGTGATGAATCGCTATCTCGACGACGCCGATGACGAAGACGGCTTCATTCTCCTGCCTTTCTTCATGGCGGTGCGGGCCGCGGTGCGCGCCCACGTGACCGCGACGCAGGTCGAGGAAGGCAGCCGGGACTCCGCGAAGCTGATCGCCGAAGCGCGGTCCTATCTCCAGCTCGCGCAAGCGCTGCTGACCGAAACGCCGCCCCGGCTCATCGCAATCGGCGGTTTGAGCGGTACGGGCAAGACGACGGTGGCCGAGGCGCTCGCCCCCCGGATCGGCCCGCCGCCGGGCGCCCGGATCATCGAGAGCGACCGCATCCGCAAGGCCATGCATGGCGTGGCGGCCGAAACGAGGCTGCCCGACAAGGCCTACCGGCCTGGCGTATCGGAGCGCGTCTATCGCCAACTCGCCTGGCTGTCGGAATTGATCCTTGCCGAGGGCGGCTCCGTCGTCGCCGACGCCGTCTTCGACAAGCCTGAGGATCGCGCCAGGATCGAGCGAGCGGCGAGCGGAGCAAACGTCCCATTTGCGGGATTTTGGCTGGCGGCAGATCCGTCGGTGCTTTGGCGCCGGGTCAGCGAACGCAAGGGCGGTCCCTCCGATGCGACGGTCGACATCCTGTCGCGGCAATTGCAGCGCGATGCAGGCGCCTTGAGCTGGCGCAAGATCGAGGCGGACCGCAAGGTGGCCGAGATCACAGCCGAGATGCTGGCCTCTTTGGGGGACACCGCATCATTCGCGGTCAGCCTCAGGAAGGCGGGGGGATAAAGACGACCGGCGCTAGCTGATCTCAAGGGTCGCCATGGACAGGCCCGCCTCGCTGGGGTGGTGGGCTATCGAGAACCCGAACTCCCGGCACATTGTTAGCATCTTTCTGTTTTCGTTGAGGATTATGCCCTCAATGCGGCTGATACGTTCAGCCCTCGCATAGTCGATGACCTGGTTCAGCAGATCCCATCCCAGGCCATGGCCCTGCAGGTCCGACCGCACAAGCAGCGCATATTCGCCGGTTCTGTGATCGGGGTCGCAGGAAAGCCGGCCAATTCCCGCCAGCGCTCCCGTGTCCTTTTCAACCGCGACAAAGGCGATGTCGCGATCGTAGTCGAGCTGCGTCAGCCGCTTCAGCATCTGGTCCGGGAAGTTCTTCCGCAGCGACAGGAACCGGAATCTCAGGTCGTCAGGGGAGATCCTTGCCAGGAACGCGGGATAGAGCGCCACGTCCGTCGGCATGATCGGCCGGATGTGAAAGGTCATGCCGTCCGACAGGAAATCGCGGCTCCATCCCGACGGATAGGGTCTTATGGCAAGCGCAGGGTTCGGCGCCGGTTCATCCACCCGTCGCGGGTCGATTTCGATGCGGGCATCGAGCGCGATGACGCCTTCGGCGTCGGCCAGCAACGGATTGATGTCGAGGGAGACCAGGCAAGGAAAGTCGACGATCATTTGCGACAGGCCGTTCAGCGCGGCGATGATCGCGCCACGGTCGGCCGGCTTGCGATCGCGGTAGCCGGCAAGCAGCCGGCCTATCCTGGTCTCGTCGATCGCGTCTCCCGCCAGCACGTCGTCGAGCGGCGGCAGGGCGATCGCGGTGTCGTTCATGACCTCGACCGCCGTGCCGCCGGCGCCAAACAGAATGACCGGGCCGAACATCGGATCCAGGTTCATGCCCAAGATGAGCTCCTGCGCATGCTTGCGCACGACCATGGCTTGCACGCTGTAGCCGTCCGCCTTCACCTCCGGCGACCGCGTACGCAGGCGTGTCTCGATCGACCGGGCTGCCTCCGCGGCCTGCTCGGCGGTCGCAATGTCGAGGACCACGCCGCCGACATCCGACTTGTGCGAGACCACCTTCGACAGCAGCTTGACGACCACGGCTTCCGAGCTTTCGAGAAGCTCGCCGGCCGCCCGCGCCACTTCGGCGGCGGAACGGGCGACAATTGTTCGCGGCACGGGAATCCCGTAGGCGGCTATCGTCGCTTTTGCTTCCGGCTCCGTCAGCATGCGCCGCCTTTCGGCGGCCACCTGCCGGAAGATGGCTTGCGCCGATGCCTTGCCGTCGGCCTTGTCGCCACCCTGGCTCGAGGGCGTCCGCAGGAGCGCCCGCTGGGCCCGCGACCACTCGCTGAGATAGGACGCCGCGATCGCCGCGTCTTCCGGCGTCTCGAAGCTGGCAATGCCGGCTTCCGTCAGCACACGCCGGCCCTCGCGCGCGGTATGCTCGCCGAGCCAGCACGCGAGAAGCGGCTTCCCGCCGATCTCGCCCTCGTCGCCAAGCTCGGCGACCTTCCTGGCCGCGTCCGGCGAAGAACCGAGCCCGGTGGGGCAGTTCATGACCAGGATGACGTCCGTTCCCGGATCCGCCGCCAGGGCTTCGAGCGCCACCCCGTAGCGCTCCGGCGCGGCGTCGCCGACGATGTCAACCGGATTTGCATGCGACCAGGTAGCGGGCAGCACGCGGTCGAGCCGCTCGATCGTGGAAGGCGCAAGTTCAGCCAACTCGCCGCCACGGTCGACGAGCTTGTCGACGGCAAGAACACCGGCCCCGCCGCCGTTGGTGATGATGCCGAGCCGTGCCCGATCGAGGGGAGCGTGGCGCGCGACCGTCTCGGCGGCATCGAGCAGCTCGGCGAGATCGTCCACACGCAGCACCCCCGCCCTGCGCAAGGCGGCGTCCACCACCCTGTCCGCGCCCGAAAGCGCACCGGTGTGCGTCGCCGCCGCCTTGGCCGCCTGTTCGTGCCGGCCGGGCTTGATCACGATGACCGGCTTGAGGCGCGCCGCCGCCCGCGCGGCAGACATGAACTTGCGCGGATTGGGTATGGTTTCGAGATACATCACGATGGCACGCGTGTGAAAATCGCCCGCCAGCATGTCGAGGCAGTCGCCGACGTCGACGTCCGCCATGTCGCCGAGGGAGATGATCCGGGAAAAGCCGACATTGTTCTGGGCCGCCCAGTCGATCAGCGACGTTGCTATCGCGCCGGATTGCGAGATTAGCGCAATGTTCCCGGGCCTCGCCGCCATATGGGCGAAACTGGCGTTGAGCTTCGCCGGGGGGACCATCAGCCCGACCGTGTTCGGTCCAATGATGCGCATGAGCGAAGGCCTGGCCGCATCGAGCATCGCCTGGCGCAGACCGTTCCGGTGATTGAGCCCTGCGGTGATGACGACGGCGGCTCTTGTGCCCTTCTCGCCGAGTTCGCGCACGATGTCGGGAACGGTGTCGGGAGGGGTCACGATCACGGCCAGGTCGGGAACGCCCGGCAGATCTGTAACCCTGCCGTAGCAGCGGCGCCCGGCCACCTCGGAATATTTGGGATTGACCGGCCAGATCTCTCCCTCGAAGCCGCCGCCGACGATGTTGCCGAAGACAACGCGACCGACCGAACCAACGCGCTCTGTCGCGCCGACGACAACGATGGATTTCGGCGAGATCGCGTATTCAAGATTTCGAATTGTCATTCTGGAAGACTCCTTGCCGCCACATTCACCGAAGGCGGCGGGCATTCATTGCGCTGGATCAAAGCGTCATCCGGGCCTTGGGACTAGCTACAGCGACACAGTCCTGCTGGCGGAGATCGCCCTCGAAGGAGAATCCGATGAGCTATTATTTCAGCAAAAACCTCGACATGCCGTTCGCCGCGGCGATCGAACACGTCACCAAGAAACTTGCCGGCAAGGGCTTCGGCATCCTGACCAGGATCGATGTCCAGCACACGATGAAGGTCAAGCTCGGCGTCGACTTCAGGCCATACATGATCCTCGGCGCCTGCAATCCGCATTTCGCATGGCGCGCGCTGCAGACCGAGGACAAGATCGGCGCCATGCTGCCTTGCAACGTGGTTGTGACCGAGACCGCTCCCGGACAGGTCGAGGTCGCGGCTGTCGATCCTGTGGCGTCGATGGGAGCCATCGACAATCCGCAGCTTGCCGCGACGGCGAAGGACGTCCAGCTGCTGCTGCGGGAGATGATCGACGAACTTTGACGGCCGCCATGAACCAAACCTTGGTGCGGCGGGCGTTGCTGAGCGTGGCCGTTCTCGGTCTGGCGGGCGGGCTGGGCGCCTGGTGGAGTGGCATCGGCATCATCTCGCGGCGCCGGCGCTCTCGGGCGCGGCGATGATCGCGGCCGCCATGGGGCATATAACCCCGGTGGCGGGAGCATTGCTTCAAGAGGGCATAGACGTCGCCGTTATCCTCAACGCACTGCGGGCCCTTGGCGACGGGTGTCCCGAACACAGTCAAACCGGGAGGATTGAAAGATCATGACGCAAGCGAAACTGGTGGTTTGCACCAAATGCGGCGTGGTCAACCGCCTGCCGCCGAACCGAAACGGTGCCGAAGCGCAATGCGGAAAGTGTGGAGTGCGACTGTTTTCAGGGATCCCGCAGGACATCGACGCTGCGAACTTCGACCGTCAGATCGGCCGCGGCAGCCTGCCCGTGCTCGTCGACGTCTGGGCCCCCTGGTGCGGTCCCTGCAAGACGATGGCGCCGGCCTATGAAGCGGCCGCAAAGGCGCTCGAGCCTCATATTCGGCTGCTCAAGCTCAATTCCGACAAGGAGCAGGCCGTCGCGGCGCGGTTGGGCATCCGCGGCATTCCAACCATGATCCTGTTTCACCACCAGCGGGAAATCGCGCGCATCTCAGGGGCGATGAGCGCCAGCCAGATCATCGGCTGGGTTCGCGGCCATGTGCCGACACCAGCCAGTTGAGCCTCCCGCCGAACCAGGACCCGTTTGACCTTGATCAAGGTCCCGTCCGATCGCCGCGGTAGGAAGGGCTTGAAAGGAGTTTTCCATGACCAGCTTGCACGACCTTACCCCTAAATTCAGGACCATCCGCCTGCTTCTGGCGCGCGAAAAAGGCCATCCGGAGGGTGACCGCGAGGAAGGCTATGACGTGCTGGCGCCGCTCACCGATGAAGGACGGCTGGACGCGGAGGAGTGGAAGTCGCACAAGGGCGTCTGCCGTGTCCGGCGTTTCCGCACCGGCGAGGAGGATTTGGTCGGGCGCTTGCGGCGCAAGCCGGGCGGCCAGTGGTACTTCGACTACGCCGAGGGCGATCGTGACGACGAGGTCGGCTTTCATCTCGGCGAGGAGCGGTTCGTCACCGGCGAGTATGTCTCGATCAAGCGCAACGGGACCATGCACACCTACCAGGTGGCCAGGGTCGAGCAACCGTAGCTGGCCAGCCAGCAGGTGGACAGAGGGTGCCATGCCACGCCGCGTCCTCATTCTAATCGGCCATCCCGATCCGTCTCCCGACCGGCTCTGCCGGGCCTTGGCCTTGGCATATGCCGAAGCGGCGGAGCGGGCGGGCCATAGCGTGCGCAAGATCGACCTGGCCTTGCTGGACTTTCCGATGCTTCGGACAATGCAGGAGTTCGAGCATGGGGAGATTCCAAGCAGCCTCGGGGAAGCGGCCGAGGCAGTCGTCTGGGCGGAGCATTTCGTCTTTGTCTTCCCGCTTTGGCTGGGCACCGTGCCGGCCATGCTCAAAGCCTTCCTGGAGCAGGTGATGCGGCCCGGTACGGCGTTCGCCTATCCGGCCAAAGGCAAGGGGTTCGCCAAATCCTTGCTGCGCGGCCGCTCCGCCCGCCTTGTCGTGACAATGGGAATGCCCGCCGCCGTTTACCGGATATGGTTCTTCAGCCACGGGATTGCCGGCGTGCGGCGCGGCATCCTCAATTTTGTCGGCATCAGGCCGGTGCGGGAAACACTGTTCGGCATGGTCGACACAGCCAGCGACGCCAGGCGGGCGAACTGGCTAAAGCAGATGCGGTGGCTGGGCGAACGAGCGGTTTAGAGCGTTTCACCGTTCCACGGGACGGCAACCGGTCTCTCTTTGCCTTGGTGCACTCTGGGCGGAGGGCTACGGCGAAACCGCCGAGCCCGACCGTTACACACTTTTCCCGAAATTGCCCCGGCACCGTCACGGTTTGAGGACGGCGGCGCCAGTCAGCCTGCCCGTGCGCAGATCATCCAGGGCCTGGTTTGCCTGCTCCAGCGGATACACTTTTGTGTGCGTGCGCACCTGGGCGCGCCTTGCTATCGGAAAGAACTCCTCCGCGTCACGACGGGTGAGGTTCGCGACCGACACCAATTCCCTTTCTTCCCATAGAAGCTTGTAAGGCATCGATGGAATGTCGCTCATGTGGATGCCGCCGCAGACCACCCGCCCGCCCTTGCGGACAGCCCGCAACGCCGCCGGCACCAGCTCGCCGACGGGTGCGAATATGATCGCAGCATCAAGCTCGGCCGGGGGCAATTCGTCGGATGCCCCTGCCCAGGCGGCGCCCAATGAGCGCGCGAATTCCTGCGCCTGAATGTCACCGCGCCGCGTGAACGCATAGATTTCACGACCCTGCCAGATCGCGACCTGGGTGATGATATGCGCGGCGGCGCCGAAGCCATAGATGCCCAGTCTGCGGCCATCGCCGGCCTTCTTGAGGCAGCGCCAACCGATCAGACCCGCGCACAGGAGCGGCGCCAACGACACCGGATCCGCGTCGGCATCGAGCTCGAAGGCGAAACGCTCATCGGCAACGACATGACAGGCGAAGCCGCCGTCGCGCGTATAGCCGGTGAAAAACGGCTCGTCGCACAGGTTTTCGGCCCCGGCGCTGCAATAGGGACAATGTCCGCAAGTGTGCCCCAGCCATGGGACGCCTACCCTGTGCCCAAGCCGGGACCGCGACACGCCTTCGCCGACAAGGTCGACGATGCCGACGATTTCGTGACCTGGCACGAGCGGCAGCTTCGGCCGCGGCAAGTCACCATCGACGACGTGCAGATCGGTACGGCATACCGCGCATGCTTCCACCTTGAGCCTGATCTCACCCGTTCCCGGCAGAGGATCGGGACGGTCAATGAGGTTCAAGAGCGTACCGGGCTTTTCCAGCACCATTGCTTTCATCACGGTCCCCCGTTCTCGGACGCAAACAGACCCGCTTTCATTCCACAACGGGAATGGAAATGCGCCTGACTGGCCCTCGTTCCTATCGTGGGCGGCTGGCCTTGACCTGGGACAGCCGTGCCTGACCATGGCTCACCGGAACATGCTTCAGCGCATGAAACAGTTCGAGACAAAGGCTCGCGGCGGCAAGATAGGCGAGACCCAGTATCCCAGCCCAGATTTCAATCATGTCGGAATTCATGGCCAGGATTCCCTGATCGGTTCCGGCCAGATGATTGCCGGGCCGGATCATGTCGGCCTTGATCGGGGTCAATCGCATGGCTTGGACCAGGAGGCGCTTGGACCAGGAGGCTCCCTCGCCGCGGCCGCCCCGTTCGGCTGATTTCGGTCGCTCTAAGTAGTTTCCCCTAGGGAGATAACCGAATTTCGGCATGGCCGGTTTTGCGCGATTGCTGTTGTCAGGAATTCACAGGGAACACCGCCATGTACGCTCAAGCAGCCGCCAAGATCGAACTGCCGTCGTATCTCCCTCACCAGAGCCACGCGCCCGTCTTCGACGGGCCAGCAACGCCGGTCAGCTTCTTCTCGGCTGGCGCCGAAATCTACGCCCAGGGCGAGAAGGCTGGCGCCCTTTACCAGGTCGAATTCGGAGCGGTCCGCATCTACCGTCTGCTCGCCGATGGCCGCCGGCAGATAAGCGCATTCCATCTGGCGGGCGAGACCTTCGGTTTCGAGGCCGATGCCACGCACCACTTCTTTGCCGAGGCGATCAACGCTACCGGCGTCCGCGTCTTTCGCGCTCCATCTGGTACGGACATGTCCCGCCAGATCCTGCCTCTCGCACTCAAGGGCCTGACCCGGGCGCAGGAGCATCTCCTTGTGCTCGGCCGCCAGAACGCCATCGAGCGCGTTGCGGCGTTCCTCGTCGAAATGTCGGAGCGCCAGGGCGGGTTGCGGCAGGTGGAACTGCCGATGTCGCGGAACGACATCGGCGACTATCTCGGCCTCACTATCGAAACCGTGTCGCGGGTCTTCACCCGCTTGAAGGAGAAGGGCATGATTCGCCTGCTCAGCCTGCGCAGCATCGAGATCCTGAAGCGCGACACGCTGCTGGCAATGGGAGAGTGAGAGGCACGATCCTCCGCTCGTCAATCCTTGAAGGGACGACAATGACCAAGAGCACGCTTACCACCCACACCGGATTTCGCTTCGAAGTGCGTCGCGCACGCCCCGAAGATGAGCCGACCGTGGCCGAATTTTTCACCCATGTGACGCCGGAGGACTTGCGCTTCCGCTTCCTCGGGGCCGTGAAGGAAGTTTCGCATGAACGGCTGGTGGCTATGACCCGTTCCGACGATCCGCACGTCCATAATTTTCTTGCCTTCTCGACCGACGGGATGCTGATCGCGGTGGCGACCCTCGCCGCCGACCCGGCCGACCGCCGTGGCGAAGTCGCCATCTGCATCCGTGCGGATCGAAAGCATCTGGGCGTCAGCTGGGAATTGCTCGGCTATATAGCGCGCTACGCCGACGATCATGGCATCGAGACGATCGAGTCGATCGAGAGCCGCGAGAACCGCGCGGCAATCGAACTCGAGCGCGAAATGGGCTTCATCGTCACGACGTATCCCGACGACCCGACGCTCGTCCTGGTTCGTCGAAAGCTCCGCGCCAAGTTGCCGGGTTAAGGCGTGTCGCCTTGTTCTGATGATATCGCCCGCAAGTGTGTTACACTTGCGGGCGATCTCATTTAGTCCTTGCAGCGAAGTCGAGCAGCTCGGCGGCCACCGCACGTTCCTCGTCAGCGGGAATGACAAGCACGTCGACCAGGGAATCCGGAGCGCTGACCAACTCCTCGCCGCTCGTGTTCAACCCCTTGTCGAGCGCGACGCCCAGCCATCCCGCGGCCTCGCAGATGCTCTGCCGGATCACAGGCGCGTGCTCGCCGATGCCCGCGGTGAACACGAGCGTATCGAGCCCGCCTATCGCCGCGGCAAGCGATCCGATCTCTCGCCCGACACGGTAGACGAAAAGATCGACCGCGCGTATCGCCGCCGGATCCTTCGACGCAAGCAGCGTCTGCATGCTCCCGGATATGCCTGATATCCCCAGCAGACCGGAGCGCTCGTAGAGCAGGCCGGCAAGTTCATCCACCGACAGTTTCCGGTCTTGCAGAAGATGCAGGATGATGCCGGGATCGATCGCTCCGCAACGCGTGCTCATGACGAGGCCGTCAAGCGTCGAGAAGCCCATGGTGGTTGCGTGGCTGACTCCCGCCTTCATCGCGCACAGGCTCGCTCCGCTGCCGAGATGGGCAACGATCGTCCGGCCACCAGCGACGGCACCGTAGCGGTTGTGGAGCTCGCTGGCGACATGGCTGTAGGAGAGGCCGTGGAACCCGTAGGACACGATACCTTGCTCCGACAGCTCGCGCGGCAGGCCATACAGTCTTGCGAGCTCGGGCCGTGTCGCGTGAAAGGCCGTATCGAAGCAGCCCACCTGGGTGGCGCCGGGCAAAAGGCGGGCGGCCAGGCCGACGAGCTCCAGGTTGATCGCCTGATGAATCGGGGCAAGCGGCTCTAGCCTGCGCAGGGCCTCGAGCGTGCGTTCGTCGAGTAAAGTTGTGCTGGTAAACTCCCGACCGCCATGAACTATGCGATGCCCGACCCGGCGCACCCGGTTCAAGACGCCGCGGTCCCCCAGGTAGGAGACAACGGCCTCGAACGCCTTGCCTATGGAGATCGATTGTCCGCCAAGGCTCCTGTCGAACGGCGGTGTGGTTGCCGTGGGCGCGACGTGGAGCCGGGGCCGCTCGCCGATCGACGAAACGCTGCCACGAACCAGCAGATGAAGTTCGTCGTGCCCATGGAAGGCGGCGAACTTCAGGCTTGACGAACCGCCATTGAGGACCAGGATTGCATCGGTCATGGCCGACTGGTCCCAGCCCTGGCGGAGACGATCCTTCCGGCACGGCGCTTCGTCATCGGCTACCGCTCCCACTGCCAACCGAGTATCTCGGGCATATCCTGGCCGTGCTCGCGGATATAGGCTGCATGCTCGATCAGCTTGCCTTCCATGGCCTGTTTCAGCTGGACGTGCGCGCCGGCCGGCTCGGGAATCCGGTCAAGCACGCCGAGCACCAGATGATAGCGGTCGAGCCCGTTGAGCACGGTCATGTCGAAGGGGGTCGTCGTGGTCCCTTCCTCATTGTAGCCGCGCACGTGGATGTTGTCGTGATTTGTCCTCCGGTAGGTCAAGCGGTGGATGGTCCACGGATAGCCGTGATAGGCGAAGATGACGGGCTTGTCCCTGGTGAACAACGCATCGAACTCGCGATCCGACAGCCCGTGCGGATGATGTTCCTTCGGCTGCAGCGCCATCAGGTCGACGATGTTGACGACACGGACCTTAAGGTCGGGAATGTCGAGTCTCAGGATTTGAACGGCGGCAAGCGTCTCGAGCGTCGGCACGTCGCCGGCGCAGGCCATCACCACATCCGGCTCGGCGCCGCCGTCGGTCGATGCCCATTCCCATATGCCGATGCCGGCGCCGCAGTGGACCTTCGCCTCGTCGATGGTCAGCCACTGCCAGGAATTGGCCTTGCCGGCGACGATGACGTTGATGCGGTTCCATGTCTTAAGCACATGGTCGGTCACGCAAAGCAGGCTGTTGGCGTCCGCCGGCAGATAGACGCGCACGACATCCGCCTTCTTGTTCAGCGCCACGTCGATGAAGCCTGGATCCTGATGGCTGAAACCGTTGTGCTCCTGCTGCCAGACATGGCTGGACAACAGATAGTTCAGCGAAGCGATTGGCCGCCGCCAGGCGAGCTTGCGGCAGGCGTCCAGCCATTTCGCATGCTGGTTGAACATCGAATCGACGATATGCGTGAAGGCCTCGTAGCAGGAGAAGAAGCCATGGCGCCCCGTCAGCAGGTAGCCTTCCAGCCAACCCTGGCACGTATGCTCCGATAGGATTTCCATAACCCTGCCTTCCCGCGCCAGGTGGACGTCCTCGGGAAGGATCTCTTCCATCCAGACGCGCTCCGTCACCTCGAAGACGTCCTGCCACCGGTTCGAGGCCGTCTCGTCGGGCCCGACGATGCGGAAGTTCCGTGCGGCTCGGTTCAACGTGATGACGTCGCGCAGGAAACCGCCCATGACACGGGTCGACTCCGCCTTGACGCAGCCGGGCCGCTCGACCGGGACGGCGTGCCGGTCCAGACCAGGCAATTCGAGAGACCGGCGCAGCAGGCCGCCATTGGCATGCGGATTGGCGCTCATGCGCCTGTCACCGTCCGGCGCGGTGGCGCGGATCGGGGCCACAGGCGCGCCGTCGGCATCGAAAAGCTCCTCGGGCCGGTAGCTTCTCATCCACTCCTCAAGCATCCTCAGATGCTGTGGGTTATCCGCCAGGCCGGAGAGCGGAACCTGGTGGGCGCGCCAGAATCCCTCGGTCTTCAGCCCGTCGACTTCCTTGGGACCGGTCCAGCCCTTCGGGCTTCGCAGCACGATCATCGGCCATTTCGGCCGCGGCTGCGCGGTCTTCGCGCCGCTGCGAGCTGTGTCCTGTATAGCCTTGATGCGATCGAGCGCATCGTCGAGCACGACCGCCATCCGCTCATGCATCAAGGCCGGATCGTCACCCTCGACGAATAGCGGCTCGTAGCCATAGCCGATGAACAGCGCGCGCAACTCTTCCGCGGGGATGCGGCTCAGAATGGTGGGATTGGCGATCTTGTAGCCGTTGAGATGGAGGATCGGCAGCACCGCGCCGTCAAGCGCCGGGTTGAGGAACTTGTTGGAATGCCAGGACGTGGCGAGCGGCCCGGTCTCCGCCTCGCCGTCGCCAACGACGCAAGCGACGACAAGATCCGGGTTATCGAAGGCCGCTCCGTAGGCGTGCGAGAGCGCGTAGCCAAGCTCGCCGCCTTCGTGAATCGAGCCGGGCACGTCGGGCGCCGCATGGCTTGGGATGCCGCCCGGAAACGAGAACTGGCGGAAGAGCTTCTTCATTCCGGCCTCGCCCAACGCAATGTCCGGATTGGTCTCGCTGTAGGTGCCCTCGAGGTAGGTGTTTGCCACCATCGCTGGCCCACCATGGCCAGGACCGCAGACATAGATGACATTGGCATCGCGCTGCCTGATGGCGCGGTTGAGATGCGCATAGATAAAGGAGAGACCTGGCGAGGTTCCCCAATGTCCGAGCAGCCTTGGCTTGACATGTTCCAGCCGGAGAGGCTCGCGAAGCAGCGGATTGTCGAGCAGGTAGATCTGCCCGATGGTCAAGTAATTTGCGGCACGCCAATAGGCATCAATGTCGCGCAGTTCCTGCGCGGACAAGCGATTGGTGCTGGGACGCTCGGTCATTTCCGATTCCTTCGCTGGTTAAGCCGTTCCGGCTGACGCTCGATGCATCGACGCTGCCACCGGCTGATGACCGGGCCGTGTCAAAACCGGGAGCAATCGATCTATCCGGCGAACGGCCGCCCGGCTTTGATCCATCGCAAAATACCCGGGCGGGCAAAGCCGCTCCAACAGTATCTCAAGAACTGCGTCTCCCAAGACAAGACAGCGCCGTCTTTGCTTCGGAGCAACGAACCCACTGGAAATGCCAGGCAGGATAGTTGGCTGCACAATGCGGACAAGCAAGATGAAACGCAAATTGAACGACGATGCGACGATGGATGGGATCATGCGCGAGACACCGGCGGCAATTCGTGTCGTTCTTGAGCGCGGAATGCTGTGCGTCGGCTGCCCGATCGCTTCCTTTCACACCGTTTCCGACGCGGCACGCGAGCATGACCTGGACGAGGACCAGCTCCGCCGCGATCTAGAGGCGGCCATCGGCGCCGGCTGAGCGGATTAACTCTTTGTCGGGCGACCCTCTGCGATAACAAGAAGGCGATGGGGTTCGACCACGACCACCCTCTGTCGTCCGCTCTTCACGAGCCCCCGGTCTTCCCAGGCGGACAACAGCCGGCTGACAGTATGAAGCGTGGTGCCCGTCATTTCGGCGACGTCCTGACGTGAGATCGGGAAGTCGATCATGATTCCTTCCTCGGTCTTTTTCCCCGACTGCTTGATCAGCTTGAGCAACGCATGCGCGACGCGTTGCTCCACCTGCTCGGTGGACATCTCGATGACGCGCGTGTGGGCATCCTGAAGCCTGGATCCGACAACCTTGTAAGTGTTGGCGCTGAAGCTCGGGAAACTCGCCGCGAAAGTGGGCCAGAGCTGGCTCGGCCAGGCAAGCGCCACGCAATCGACGGCAGCGACCGCATTTGCCGGATAGGTCGTCCGGCCCAGCGCGCTGGCGATCCCCATCATCTCGCCCGGGCTTATGTAGCGCACGGTCACCTCATGCCCATCCGGAGTCGATTTCACCACACGCACATGGCCGTCGAGCAACAGGAAGAACGAGTGGGCCTCCTGCTCCTGCTCGAACACGGGCTGATCCTTGGCGATTCGAATGGACCTTGCCTGTCCGACTATGCGATCGAGGTCCGCGGAAGCGATCCCCTCGAAAACGGACAGTCCGGCGATCAGTGATCGATCAAGGCTTGCCAACTGCCTTCCTCCCCAACTTCATCAGCGCAACGCGCCAAAGCCTGCCAGACTGTGTCACGGACGACCGCCCGCCGACAAGTGAAGCCGCCCCCTCGATAGGGCCCGGCAATCACTCTGTTATTTGCGCTGCGGCAAATTCCACCCCTTCCGTCCCGGGATAGAAGAGTCCAGCAGGCGCCTTGCCTGCTTCTCAATGAGGCATCTCATGGCGATTCCACGGACGCGGCCAAGCGCTTATCCAGCAATTCTCTCCTACGGATTCCGGCCTTTCTTTCTGCTGGGTTCGCTGCAAGCCGCTACAGCGGTCCTTTTGTGGCTGCCTTTCTATTACGGCAAGCTTGAGACCTCGAGCACCCTCCTGCCCGTCGACTGGCATATTCACGAATTGCTGTTCGGTTACCTGCCCGCAGTCGTGACCGGCTTCCTGCTGACCGCAATTCCGAACTGGACGGGACGACTTCCAGTCCAGGATTTTCGTCTGCTGTTGCTCGTGCTGCTGTGGGTCGCGGGCCGCATCGCCGTGTTCCTTTCCGCGGAAACGGGCTGGCTGCTGAGCATGGTCATAGACTGCTGCTTTCTTCTCGCGGTGGTGGCGGCCGCCGCAACCGAAATCATCGCCGGGCGGAACTGGCGGAACCTCAAGGTGCTGCTACCAGTCGCGACCCTGTTTGCTGCAAACGTCATGTTTCATGTTGAAGCGCATTACCAGGGAGTCTCCGACATGAGCCGGCGCCTGGGCCTTGGAGCGGTCGTCATCCTCATCATGATCGTAGGCGGGCGGATAGTCCCGAGCTTCACCCGCAACTGGCTGGTTCGCGAGAACCCCGGCCGGATCCCAGCATCATTTGGCAAATTCGATATCGGAACCATCGCGCTGTCCGCCGTCGGCCTCGCCGCCTGGACCTTCTTTCCCGCCTATATCGCGACCGGCGCGCTTCTGATCGGGGGAGCGGTCTTCAATGTTGTTCGGCTCGCGCGCTGGGCGGGCGATCGGACGCTGGCCGATCCGCTGGTGCTGATCCTGCATGTTGCCTTCGCCTTTGTGCCGCTCGGCCTGCTGCTTGCCGGATTGACCGTGCTCGCGCCGGGTGCGGTTCCGGTGGCGGCAGGCATTCATGCGTTCGCCGTCGGAGCGGTGCCTGCATGACGCTTGCCGTGATGACACGCGCCACCCTAGGCCACACAGGCCGCGAGCTGGCGGCAAGCGCCGGAACACGTGTGATCTTCGTCGCGATCCTCACCGCAGCCATCCTGCGCGTAGCGGCGGCGATGGCTCCAGACGCTCCGATTCTCCTGCACATCTCGGCGGGGCTGTGGATTATCGCCTTCGTCGGCTACGCCGTGCTGTTTGGCGGAATGCTCACGCGGCCACGCCGGCAAGCGCGCAACAGCGCTGCATGAACCCAAACTCACCATGATACCGGCTTCGCGCAATCATTTTTCATCGCAGCAGTTTGAGCGAGCGCAAATCGTCAGGTCTTCCGACGATCTACAAGTGCGCAACGGTTGACGCCGTAGTGAAACAAGAAAGGAATTCTCCGATGAAACTGCCCCTCATTGCCGCGGCAATCGCGTTGCTCTCAATCACCGGCGCCGCAAACGCCGAGGAACATATCATCCAGATGCTGAACAAGGGTGAGAAGGGTTCGATGGTATTCCAGCCGGACTTCGTCCGGGCCGCGCCAGGGGACACGATCAAGTTCGTGCCGACCGACAAGACCCACAATGCCGAGATCATCAATGGAATGCTCCCTGACGGCGCCGAGCCGTTCAAGGGCAAGCCGAGCGAGGAGATCACAGTCACCCTCACCAAGGAAGGTGTCTATGGCGTGAAGTGCGCTCCCCACTATGGCATGGGGATGGTGGCGTTGATCGTCGTCGGAAAGCCGGTCAACCTGGAAGCGGCGGAAGCCGTCAAGCAGATCGGCAAGGCAAAGACTGTCTTTGCCGGACTGTTCACCGAAGCGACCAAGAACTGATCCGACAACCTAAGAGACCTGCTTCCGGTAATGGCCGGAGGGGACTGGCCGGGCGGGACCTAAAGAGAGGTCCGACCCGGCCGTTTTCATTTTGCCGTTTGGCTCCCCGCCAGGAAACGTCATTGCAACGGCAATCTTCGACGAAAATATCAAGTTAAAATTTCGCTTGTTCCAGATTTGCGCAAACGCAAAGACGAGCCGCGCTAAATCACTATCCTGGCTCCATCGAAAATGTTGAAGTCGAGGAGATGACAAAATGCTTACGAGACGGGAAGCTTTGCTTGGCTCTGTTCTCACCGCCGCCGCTGTTGCCACTGTCGGCTCGATGCCGGCAATGGCGGCCGTCAACGACGTGGCCGGACTGCCGCGCGAGAAAGTGACCCTTGTGGCACCGCCTTTCGTGCACGCGCACGACCAGGTGGCCAAGGGCGGCCCCAAGGTTGTCGAGTTCACCATGAAGATCGAGGAGAAGCCGACTGTCATCGACGCCGACGGCACGCAGCTCAACGCCATGACCTATAACGGCTCCATTCCCGGCCCGCTCATGGTCGTGCATGAGGGCGACTATCTCGAGCTTACGCTTATCAACCCCGATACCAATACGCTCGCCCACAACATCGACTTCCACGCCGCGACCGGCGGGCTAGGTGGCGGCGCGCTGACGCTGATCAATCCCGGAGAGCAGGTGACGCTGCGCTTCAAGGCGACCCGACCCGGCACATTCGTCTACCATTGCGCACCCGGCGGGGCGATGATCCCATGGCATGTCGTATCGGGAATGAGCGGGGCGGTGATGGTGCTGCCGCGCGACGGCCTGAAGGACGAAAAGGGCAAGCCTGTCCGTTACGACCGCATCTACTATATCGGCGAGAACGACTTCTACATCCCGCGTGACGAGCAGGGCAAATTCAAGAAGTACGACTCGGCCGGCGACAACTACGACGACACCGTGAAGGTGATGCGCGGCCTGATCCCGACGCATGTCGTCTTCAACGGCAGGGCCGGATCGCTGACCGGCGAGAACGCCATGAAGGCCAAGGTCGGGGAAACGGTGCTGATCGTTCATTCCCAGGCCAATCGCGACACCCGTCCGCACCTGATCGGCGGCCACGGCGACTTTGTGTGGGAAGCCGGCAAGTTCGCGAATCCGCCAGCCAAGGACATGGAAACCTGGTTCATTCGTGGCGGTTCGGCGGGCGCGGCGCTCTACACCTTCCGGCAGCCTGGGGTCTACGCTTACGTCAACCACAATCTGATCGAGGCGGTCGAGCTCGGTGCCACGGCGCACTTCACGGTCGACGGAAGCTGGGACGACGATCTGATGACGCAGGTCGAAGCGCCCAAGGCGATCGCCTCATAGGAAGAAGGCCGATCGCCCCCCAATGCGCCGGCAGCGCCGGCGGATTGCACCGGTAGGCGGAGTTTGGATATGCCCATTGATCCCGTCGTCGCATTTGGAACCGCCGCGGCTGCCGCCCTCATCGGGCTGGGCGTCAGCCACGCGATCGACGGCATGTCCCCGCAACCGCGGGGTCCAGGCGTGTTGACCGACATGGTTACTTTGGCACCCGGCTCCTTCGACCACCCGCAGCCGGGCGAATTCCTCAGGAACAACCATCCCGTACCGGCGCCGGTAGCGAAGGAAACCGTCGAAACCCCCTTGGAGATCATGAAGTACCAGGTGACCGCATCGGACTATGACCGTTGCGTGCTGGACGGCGCCTGCAAACCCGCTGACTCGCGCCTTGCCGGCAACGTTCCGGCGACGGGCGTCAGCTTCATTGATGCACAGGCCTATGCGAACTGGGTGTCCGAGAAGACCGGTGAAGCGTGGCGGCTGCCGACCGACGTGGAATGGGCCTATGCCGCGGGCGAGCGATTTCGGGCCGACATCGAAGGGGCCGCCGGCGATCCGTCTGACCCGGCGCGGCGATGGCTCACCCAATATCGCAACGAGGCGGCGCTCGCCCGCAAACCGGAACCTGAACCCCGGCCTCTTGGAGCATTTGGAGCCAATTCAAAGGGCGTTGCGGATGTAGCCGGCAATGTTTGGGAATGGACATCGACCTGCTATGTGCATGCGACGATGTCGGACGGTGCCGTTGCCAGCTCGATCAGCAATTGCGGCGTGCACGTTGTGGAGGGCTTCCACCGCACCTACATGTCGAACTTCATCCGTGATGGCAAAAGCGGCGGTTGCGCGGTCGGAACGCCGCCCGACAATCTGGGTTTCCGGCTTGTCCATGATCACGCTGGATTCCTGCGGGCCGCGCTTCGCCGACTGGGCCTCACCTGACCGCTCGACTAAGGAACTTGGATGACTTCGAAACCGGTACTGCTCGACCGAGTGCGCCCTGTCGCTGAACAGCCTTTGGTACTCCCCGGCGTGGACCGGGCCTCGATAGGACTACTGGTTCGCGAGTTCTATTCAAGGGTGAGAAAGGATGAGAGGCTTGGGCCTATCTTTGCCCGGGAGATCGTTGGCAACTGGGAGCCTCACCTGGAGAAGATGACGGACTTCTGG
>Ga0315336_1004060_pt1 | contig 18150 bp, 17 predicted proteins | sample ASW5metaG_FD_204512 | JGI IMG/M metagenome (GOLD analysis project Ga0315336, IMG submission 204512) | Ammonia-oxidizing marine archaeal communities from Monterey Bay, California, United States - ASW #5 | ecosystem: Environmental > Aquatic > Marine > Intertidal zone | place: USA: California... | reverse complement strand
GAAGAAGACGTTGTTTTCACTTCAGACGGCTTAAAGATTACCGGGATTTTACGTCTGCCCGAAGATGCCGTGGATAGTGAACCGCAGCCGGCCTTTGCTATCTTGCACGGTTTCGGCAGTAACAAGAGCGCGGGCAACGTCTTTGGAGCCTGCGATTTTTTGACGGATCTCGGCTATGCCACGTTGCGCTTCGATATGCGGGGCTGTGGCGATAGCGAGGGTGAAACCGGGCGGCTGATATGTCTCGAGCAAGTCGAAGATACAAAGAGCGCCGTCAGCTTTCTCCAATCCCGACCGGAAATAGACCCCGGGCGTATCGCCTTAATCGGAAGTAGCTTTGGCGCTGCCGTCGCGATCTATACAGGCGGCGTCGATACGCGAGTGGCGGCAGTAATTTCCTCAGGCGGTTGGGGTGATGGTGAGAGCAAGTTCCAGGGCCAGCACCCGACGCCTGAAGGGTGGGCTAAATTCACGGCGATGCTGGAGAAGGGCCGTAAGCTCCGGGAAAAAACTGGAGAATCGCTGATGGTACCTCGTTATGACATCGTACCGATACCTGAGCACCTGCGCAAGAATCTAGCACAGCATTCCGTGGCAATGTTCCCCGCTGAAACGGCGCAGAGTATGTACGACTTTCGTGCCAATGACGTGGTGGGCCAGATCGCGCCCAGGCCGCTCCTCCTGCTTCACAGTTCTGACGATTCGGTCACGCCGACGCAACAATCTATCGAGTTATTCAACTGGGCCGGCCAGCCAACGGACCTACATTTATTTTCGGAAACCGATCACTTCATGTTCGCTGAGAAAAACATCAGGGTACGAACCGTGATATCCGATTGGCTGGCGTTGTTCTTTCCGATTGGGATATAGGCATCTGCCTTAAGACAACTAAGTTTTGCACTTCACTGCTGCGTAATACCTATGCTTGTGGGCGGCTCAACCCCTTGCCAAATCACCGTGTCGTCTGCGTCAGTCTGCCGCTGCTGAGGGCTCGAGCCATGGGCCGGAGACAGTGAGCCGGTGCATAACGCGGCGCTGGCCGGGGTAGTCATCAAGGGCGTAATGAAGAACAGCACGGTTGTCCCACATGGCCAATGATCCTTCCTCCCAGCGGAACCTGCACGTGTGCTCAGGCTGAGTCATCACGCCGGTGAGATATTTAATCAAGGGCAGGCTTTCTTCTCGGGTCCAACCCGAGAAACGGTCAGAATAGATCGGACTAAGGTATAGCACCTTGCGCCCTGTTTCTGGGTGACGGGCAATTATGGGGTGGGTTGCTTCTATGCCAGCAAATTTTTCACGCATTTCAGCATAGTGCGCGGGGCTGACACCGGGCGCCGGTTTGCCGCTAATACCGTAAGCGTGGGTCTTGATATGCACCGTCGAGAGCGTTTCCAACGTGTCCCGAAAACCTGGTGATAGCGCGTCGTGGGCAGCGCTGAGATGGGCAAACATGGTGTCGCCACCAAAACTTGGCAGCTCACGCGCACACAGCACCGAGGCGTAATTAGGATGGGGCTGGAACGATAGGTCCATATGCCAATAGCCACCAATGTTGCGCCCGTCTTCGGGCTTGCGGATGATTTCATTGATCTCCGGATGGCCGTCTACCTTCGCCATGTTGGAGGCATAGCCATCGGCTACCACGTCCCCGAAGCGGCGCCCGAATGCTATCTGCTGGTCCGGCGTGATGTCTTGGCCATGGAAGAAAATTGCACCCCAGTCGTTGAGCGCCTGTCGTACCTCAAGATAGGTCCGCTCCTCCAACGGCTGGCTTAGATCGATATCGTTTATCTCTGCTCCCGTATGCGCCGACATGGGAATGACTGTTATGGACGTATTTTTCAAATTATTTACTCCTGTGGCTGACTGCGCTTGTAAATAGTCATGAGGATACAGGCAGCGAGCGGCATCACTTCATCCGACCGGCTTAGGCGATCTTTTCGTATTTGTCGCGTTTAAATCTAACTATTTCCATGCCTTCGGTGACCAGGATCATCACATCCCCACCCTAGTCAGAATAGAGCACATTAATCAAAGTCGTCCTTAAACATGAGGTCATCTAGGTGACGGCCCCCTTGGTCGTAAGCCACGGACCCTCGACGGTGATCCGGTGCATGACGCGACGCTGTCCAGCGTAGTCGTCCAGCGCGTAATGGGCCACAGCGCGGTTGTCCCACATGGCCAGTGATCCCTCCTCCCAGCGGAACCGGCAAGTCTGTTCCGGCCGGGTGATCACTTCGGAAAGGTATTCCATCAGATCCAGGCTTTCATCCCGAGTCCAGCCGTCGAAACGGTCGGAATAGACAGGACCGAAATAGAGCACCTTGCGCCCGGTTTCCGGGTGGTGTGCGACCACTGGATGGGTAGCTTCTATGCCAGCGAATTTCTCACGCATATCGACGTAAAATTCAGGCGTGACACCGGGGGACGGCTTGCCTTCGATTCCATAGGAATGCGATTTGACGAGCACAGTTGAAAGGGTTTCCAGAGTTGCCTGCAAGCCCGGGGATAAAGCGTCATAAGCGGCGCCGAGATGGGCGAACATGGTGTCGCCGCCAAAGTTCGGTAATTCGCGGGCGTACAGTATCGAGGCTATATCCGGGTGGGGCAGGAAGCACTTGTCCATATGCCAGAAGCCGCCGACATTACGGGTGTCGTCGTGCTTGCGAACGATTTTCTTGATTTCGGTGTAGCCGTCCACGGTTGGCAGGTTAGACGCATACTCATCGGTCTCCACTTTACCGAAGCGACGCCCGAAGGCGAGCTGCTGTTCAGGCGTGATGTCTTGGTTGCGGAAGAAAATCGCCCCCCATTGGTTGAACGCCTCGCGGATTTCCAGATAGGTTTGCTCGGACATCGGCTGGCTGAGATCGACGCCGTCAATCTCAGCTCCGGTATGCGCCGACATGGGATGGACGGTGATGGTCGCGTTCTTCATTACTGTTTACTCCTAGGCGGGCAGGGAATCGGATAGTCTTGCCGCCGTCCAGTGGGTCTTGGCAACTCTAGCCCGCCGCAGCGTGCCTGCTCAAGCGGGAGGATGATCAGGCAGAGGGCGTTGAATCCTATTTGCACACTATTTTGCCCGTGATGGTAAATGATTTCAGTAGTACTTCGAGAATTTATCAGACCTCTTTACTCAGTGGATCAGAACCGGTGGATAGGCGAAGATCTCTCCGCTTGCCGCCCTGTGCGCAATCAATTCTTAAGCGTGCGTTAGTATTATTAGGCAATAAGAGAGAGTTCGTCACTATTGCAAGCGCGAACGATGACCACAAATCCTCTGTGGTAAATTCCCGCCTGTGCTAACTTCGCGGTCATATCGAAGCGGGCTATCAAGCCATAGACATTTCATTAGGAGGAGAAATATTCATGAAGACCACGCTGGACGGCGGCGACGCTATACTCGAGGGTATCCGTGATCTCAACGTTAAGTACATTACCTCGTCCCCGGGAACCGAATGGGCTTCAATTTGGGAGGCCATGGCCAACCAGATCCAACAAGGCCGGAACGGCCCGAACTTCATGGATTGTTGGCATGAGACTCTGGCCGTGGATATCGCTGCCGGCTATACCCTGGCCACCGGAGAGATGCAGGCGGTGCTTCTCCATGCCGGATCTGGACTGCTGCAAGGTCTGATGGGAGTCCACGGCGCACTTATCGCTGGTGTGCCAATGCTGGTGATTTCTGGAGAATCAATCACCTATGGCGAACAGCCGGGCTTTGATCCCGGCCGCCAATGGGCCGATAATCTCTCCATCGTCGGCGGTCCCCAACGCCTGGTCGAACCACTGGTGAAATACGCCTGTCAGACGGCGAGTCCGCACACCATTTACGAGAGTATCATCCGGGCCGGCGAAATGGCCCAGCGCAATCCGGTGGGGCCGACCTATCTATCCATACCCCATGAGATCATGGTAGCACCCTGGACTAGACCCGAACATCAGCGCGAGGTCCCCGCTGCTCCCAAGACCTTGGTTCCGGCAGGGGACATCGAAAAACTTGCGGGGCTGATTGCCAAGGCCAAAAATCCGGTGATCGTGACTGAAGCCGCGGGGCGCGAGGTGGAGACTTTCAATGCCCTGGTCGAAGTGTGTGAGCTGGCTGCTCTGCCGGTAGTGGAGACGCCCGGTGCGCTGTTCGCGAATTTCCCCAACGATCATCCCATGCACCAGGGTCATGATTTCAGCCCCTATTTCGAATCCACCGATCTCACCATCAACATCCGCACCCGCACGCCATGGTACCCACCATCCAAGCGGCCACCCAACGCGGTGATTATCGACATCGATGAAACCCCTCATCGACCCTATATGGCCTATCAAAGCCACCAGGCAGATATGTATCTAGAAGGCGATGCGGCGGTCGCGCTGGCTGACCTCACCAAGGCCCTTCGTGACTCCGGCATGGATGAAGCCCAGACTGAGGCCCGGCGCACTAGGCTGACCGAGGCTCATAATTCTTTGGCCATCAAACGCAGAACCGAACAGGCCGAGGCCCGCAAGAAGACTCCCATCGATCCAGTGTGGCTGTGCGGCGCCTTGGGCCAAACTATGCCCGAGGACACCATCTATGTAGACGAGGTGACATCCCATACGAACCTTCTACGCTATCACATCCGCTGGAATCAGCCCCAGAGTGTCTTCTCACGCCAGGGCGGCTTGGGTCAGGGCCTGGGCCTGTCCTTGGGGATCAAGCTGGCCAAGCCGGAACGCCCGGTGGTGACGCTGATCGGGGACGGCGCCTTTCTCTATAACCCGGTGCTGCAGAGTCTAGGCGCCTCACGGGATTTCCATTTGCCGATCCTGGCTGTGATCTTCAACAACAAGAAATATGCCGCTATGCAAAATATGCACCACCGCATGTATCCAGAAGGGACGGCGGTGGAGACCGATACCTATTTCGGTACCCATATCCAAGGCCCAGATTACGTCAAGGTAATCGAGGCATTTGGCGGATATGGCGAAAGGGTGGAGGACCCTGAAGCTCTGCCCGATGCGCTTTTGCGAGGGTTAGAGGCGACTCGTGAAGGCCGCACGGCGATCCTCGACGTGGTGGTCTCGGAATAGACTATTTAGTTTGCATTACCCACGCCGTATCTAGCCTGGAAGACAGGATAACGAAGCCCCAGCTCCACTGGCTGATCATCCATGTCCTGGCCGAGGACAGTTATGGAGGCATCAGCGCGCATGGCGTCTTGGCCGACAAGGTGGACGACGCTTACTGGGTCGTAGGGCGCGAAATGGTGGGTCAGCAATCCGCGTGCCCGATCTAGGCGCCATGGGCCCATGTAATTGCAGGTCTCTGGCAATGCCTCGTGGGCGAGCCCGTCTTGGTAGATAGTCAGGGCCAGTGACAATTGGTCAGAGGTAAAGGCGCGACCATAAGTGGTGCAGCGTTGCTGCCAGGTACGCCAGGCAGCCCATTGGGGAGCGTCACGGTGCAGTGCGAAGGCACCGGTGTTGAGTACCGGACGATTAACCAGCGACCAGACAATATCGGCGGGGAGCCGTGCTCGTCGGGCGTTTTTGAAAAGGATTCCGCGCGGTTCCACCCAGTAGAACCATCGCCTCCGTAAGGCGAGATGAGTTTGTTGCAGACGAGAGGCCTGGGAAACAATAGCGAGCTTGCCCTTGGAAGCGACTGAGGTAAACAGTGGTACGGCGTCCCAAGTTTGAAGCCAGGTGTCGCCATCGAGCCATAGGATCACTTCATAATCCGGAAATATTTGGTCGAGATTCGGCTTGTTGAGGTTGATACGCAGGAATTCGCGGCCCTTAGAGCGGCGCTGAGATGCAGGGCTAGGCCATTCCGGACGAACAACTCGCGCACCGTTGGCTTCTAGAGTGGCAACCTGATCAGCTTCAAGCCCACCGTCGAGCACGGCAACGGGAACTTTCTTTCCTTCAGGTAATCGACGGATGGAGGCTAGCTGTTCGGTGAGCAGGACAAAATACTTGGCATCGCCGCCGGTGATGATGATCAGCTTGTTTTTCTCACCTGTGCGCACGGTCATGGCTTCCTGGGCTTAGTAGCCCAATTCCTTGTCTATGACGTCTTCGAAAGGCACGCCTGCCCGCGCCCGGCGGATATTTTTAATGATAACCCCAACCCCATGCTTGGCGCTTCCGTTGGAAGAATAATGCGGTGTGATCGTGATCTTAGGATGACTCCAAAAGGGATGATCCTCGGGCAGGGGTTCGGTCTTGAATACGTCGAGCGCCGCCCCGGCGATGTGGCCGGAATCCATGGCATCGATCAGATCGTCGTCATGGATCAGGTTGCCACGCCCGCAATTGACAATATAGGCACCCTCGGGCAGCAGATCCAGTGTCTCGCGGTTAAGCAAGTTGTTGGTTCCTTCGGTGCCTGGCAGGATGGAGACAATTATATTCGATCGCTTGAGGAACGCCTCTAGCTGATCGGACCCCGCAAAACATTTGATCCCATCGATCGTTTTAAACGAGCGGCTCCAACCCGCGACGTCGTACATGAATCCCCTGAGCGTCCGTGCTGCCATGCCACCCAAGGTGCCTAACCCCATGACGCCTATCCCAAGCTCGTCAGGTGGGGGGTAGTGCATGAATTCCCAGATTTTTTTGGGTTGATTTTCGCGATAGTTGGCGAACCGCCGGTGGTGTCCGATGACTTGGTAACAAACCCAGGCGCACATGGTAGCCGTGCGTTGGGTATTGATGGAACGGACGATTGGGATATGGGCTGGGAAGTCCGGGTCGTTCAGCAAGCGGTCAACACCAGCGCTGGTGGACGCCACGAATTTCAGATTGGGAAAAGACGCGAATTCGCCTGGTGGTAGTTGGTTGGCTATCATAAATTCGACTTCGTCGCGGATGCCGACATCGGGCCAGACCCGCATCTCGAGATCGGGAAGGTCGGCGGCAATGGCCTCGATCCAATTTTCGGCTGGGTCCCGGCTCGCTTTGATCAACAAGACCATTTAGGGTTTCCTCCCCCTTAAGTAGTTCCTCGATAAATTACGCGGCGACTTGAATTACGCTCCAGCCCCGCTCCCGCGATCAATGGCAACCGATTTGATTAGGGCATAAACCTCCTGATCGAGAGTCAGGGACAGCTCAGTGGCCGACCGTCGAGTAATGCGCGCCCAAAGCCCACCACCGATATCCAGCCTGACGTCGGTGTGGCCGTCGCCACCGGCAGTGATTTCCGTGATCTGGCCGGGCAGGATATTCAGCACGCTGATATCTCGGGGTTTCTCCAGTGCCAATGCCACATCTCGGGCGCGAATACGCAGGCGGATACGATCCCCGACTTGTCCTGGAATCGCCGGCACGTGAAGTCTTTTTTTGCCGAAGGCAAGTGATGTCAAGCCATCGCCGGGGTCTTTAGCCTCGATAGATGCCTCTATGACAGAAGCGGGGTCACCGTCGGAGCCATGAAATACAGTCGCGGCATTCAGCGTTTCCACCGCCGGCCCGGCGCTGACCGTCTTGCCGTCAGCAAAGACGACGACTTCGTCTGCGAGGCGCAGGATTTCCTCTATGGCGTGGCTGACATAGATGATGGGAATGGCGAGCTCGTCGCGAAGCCGTTCGATGAAAGGAAGAATTTCGGATTTGCGTACAGCATCCAGGGAGGCCAGCGGTTCATCCATAATTAGTAGCCTTGGGCTGGTGAGCACTGCGCGGCCAAAGGCGACGCGTTGCTTTTCGCCGCCCGATAGAGTTCGCGGTCCCCGTTTAAGCAAGTCAGAGAGATCCAGCAGGCTGATCACGTGCTTAAAATCGACCCTGCGGTCGCCCTTGAGTGTGCGGCGGAGGCCATATTCCAGATTACTCTTGACCGACATGTGTGGAAACAACCGGGCATCCTGGAAGACATAGCCGATGCGTCGGCGTTCGGGCGTCACGTTGGTGTTATTATCGGAATTGAATAATTCTACCCCGTCCAAGCTAACTATCCCATGATCTGGATTAATTAGCCCTGCAAGGCAACTCGCGAGGGTCGATTTTCCGGCGCCCGATGGGCCTAACAGCGCCGTCACCCGGCCCGATCCGGTAGCCAGCTGTGCCTCCAAGCGAAAATTTCCCAGTACCTTGGTGACGTGAGCATCGAGCACGGCCTAGCCCTCCATTCGTGCGCGGATGCGCCGCGCTGCCAGTTCGGAGCCAATCAATGCGGCGAAGGCTAGCAGGGTGGAGATGACTACAAGCCGTAAAGCTGCGCCCTCGCTGCCCGGGACTTGGGTCAGACCAAACAAAGCCAAGGGTAGGGTGCGGGTCTCGCCGGGGATGTTGGAAACGAAGGTGATGGTGGCGCCGAATTCGCCAAGTGAGCGAGCAAAACCCAGCACCATGCCGGTAAGGATGCCGGGCCAGGCGAGCTGCAGAGTGATAGAAAAGAAGACACCCAGCGGGGTCGCGCCCAGAGTCCGAGCGGCATCTTCGAGACCCCGGTCAACCGCGTCCATGGATAGGCGAATTGCGCGAACCATCAACGGAAAGGCCATAACCGCTGAGGCCACCACAGCGCCCTTCCAGGTAAAGGCGACAGTGAGCCCGAAGACATTGTAGAGCCAAGACCCGAGCGGCCCTTGGCGGCCCAGAAGCAACAATAAGCCATAACCCACGACCACAGGCGGCAGCACCATTGGCAGGTGAACGATGCCGTCCAACATTGCCTTGCCGGCAAAGTCGCGACGGGCCAATAGCCAGGCAACGGCGATGGCGGGGGGGAGACTCAGCACCACACACCAAAGCGCAACCCACAAGCTGAGGCCTAGCGCATCGCTTTCAAGTGCCGTCAGTCCCAAGTATTCCATGCCCTAATCAACCCTGAAGCCGTGCTTTGCAAAGACAAGTGCTGCTTCCGTCCCCGTTAGCCAATTGAGAAGTTTAAGCGCCAAGGGATGGCCCGCGCCCGCACGGGTTAGCGCAATTTCATATGTGATCGGCATGTGAGCAATCGCGGGGAATAATTTTGCAACCTTTAAACGTGAGCTGGTAACTACGTCACTTTCATAAAGAATACCGAAGGTGGCTTCACCGTATTCCACGAGGCTCCGGGCTTGGGCCGCGTCAGCCAGGCGCAACGCCTGAGGCCCCAGCTGTTTCCATACCCCCATCCAGCGCAGTGCAGCGCGAGCATAGATGCCAATGGGTGCATGGGAAGGGTCGCCGATGGCAAGTCGTCCGTTTCCGACTATGGATATAAAATTGTCTTTCTTGAATTCCAAACTATTCAAATTTCGCCCTTTGTGCATCGCCACCACTAACCGGTTTCTCAACAGCACCCGGCGGGTTTCTTTGATAATTGTGCCTTGGGATTGGGCCCAGGCCATCCATTTTTTATTAGCGCTGAGGAACAGGTGACCAGGGGCCCCGGCGAAAAGCTGTCGCGCTAAGGCACCGGAGGAGGCGAACACCGGGACGACCATCACTTTTTTTTGTTTGATAAAGATGGACGTTGCTTCGTTCACAGCACCGATAGTGGAGGCCGCGGCAAAAATGTAAACGGACTCTTGCGCCCGCGCCGAAGGTATTGAGGAGAGCCACAGACAGAAGGTCAGTCCAAGGCCGACTAGGACAAGTGGCATTTTTATGGTGGCGTAGCCATCAAGAGCCATCGCTGCCTTTTCCATAAAGTTTTGCCGTATCCACCAAAACGGGATGGATCTCGGTCAAGTCTTTGCCATCACGGGGTGCCCGAAAGAAGCAGTTGTGGCGTCCGGTGTGGCAAGCGACGCCTTTCTGGTTGACTAGAAGCAGTACCGTATCGCCATCACAATCAACGCGGAAATCTAGGAGTGCCTGAGTCTGGCCGGAGGATTCACCCTTACGCCAGAGGGAAGCACGTGAACGTGAGTAATAATGCGCGTACCCTGTCTCAAGGGTCTCCTCGACCGCTTCCCGGTTCATCCAGGCCAGCATCAGAACTTCGCCGCTATCCGCCTGTTGGGCAATGGCGGGAACCAGGCCATCGCTATTGAAGGCTATGGCGGCTAGCATAGCCTTGCTAGCTCCCGCCAGTGCTTTTGGATCGTTACTGTCTTGATCGCTCATGGTTTTTTCGTGCCCTTTCTAGGACGTTAGACCAGCGGCGAGGGTGGCCTGTCAACGGGTTCGCAGAAGAATTGCAACAATGTAACATTTTGTTTAGGCTCGGCGTTCAAACCGTTTCTTAACTAGAAAAGAGTCCCAAGTGGTGCATCAAGCTCCCGCAGCCTTCGAGCGCGGTCATGATCATGACGAATGTGTCCGCGACGCCCTGGATGCAGCGATTATACATTGCCGTCAGGAAAAGGCGCGATTGACTCCACTGAGGCGTAAGGTTCTAAAAATGGTGTGGCGCTCCCACTTTCCGTTGGGCGCTTACGAAATCTGCGATGCATTGGTGGGACAAGGTGAGCGTGTCCTGCCGCCGACTATTTATCGTGCATTGGAATTCTTGGAAATCAACGGCCTGGTCCACCGAATTGCTTCGCGCAACGCCTTCATTGGTTGCAATCAGCCTGGCGCCCACCACCACGGGCGCTATCTCATCTGCTCGGATTGCGGGCTGGTGGCCGAACTTCCCGCCGATGACCTTATGGAGGGATTCATTGGTGAGGCGGAGCAACTTCACTTCGCGGCGCGATCGGTGCGGATCGAAACCGTTGGTCTTTGTGCGGCCTGTGCCTCGTGACCGAGACCTTTTCTAACGGATTGTTGATCGAGGCTGAGGGTATCGCCAAGCAGCTTGGACTGCGTGACGTGCTGATCGATGCTACGCTAGCGGTTTACGCAGGGGAAGTGGTGACCTTAATCGGCCCTAATGGCGCTGGCAAATCGACGCTAATCCGTATCCTATTGGGTCTGCTCAAACCTGATAGTGGATGGGTTAATCGGCGGCCTGGTCTGTCCATCGGCTATCTACCCCAACGTTTTCAGGTGGACCCAGCCTTGCCTCTAACTGTGGAGCGGTTTCTAGCCATGGCCGGATCGTCAACGGCGAGAATTGCCGAGGTGCTGGATGATGTCGGCCTTATTAATTACGCTAGAAAACAGGTGCAATCTCTGTCCGGGGGAGAACTCCAGCGCGTTCTCTTGGCCCGTGCCATGGTGCGCAGGCCAGACCTTCTGGTTTTGGACGAGCCGTTGCAGGGTGTCGATGTGGCGGGTCAGGCTGAACTATATCACCTTATAGGCGAGGTTCGCCGTGGCTTGGGCGCGGGTGTCATTCTGGTATCCCACGATCTTCATCTGGTGATGGCGGAGAGCGACCGCGTGGTTTGCCTCAATCACCATATCTGTTGCGCGGGCCGTCCCGAGGCAGTTAGTAGGGACCCTCAGTACCTCGCCTTATTCGGTCCAGCAGTCGCAGTCTATACCCACAACCACGACCACGATCACGACCAATCTGGCGAGGTAATTCCGGGCGCTGATGGCGATGCGAAAGAGAGCAGCCATGGATGATTTCGTGATCCGGGCGCTGATTGTGGGCCTCGCCATTGCGTTGGTCGCCGGTCCCTTGGGTTGTTTCGTAGTATGGCGTCATATGGCATTTTTCGGAGCCACAATTGCTCATTCAGCGTTGCTGGGTATTGGACTTGGCATCGTGCTTGGTACACATGTGACTATAGGCCTATTCGTGGTGGGTGCGGTGGTTGCTTTGATTCTGGTCTCGACTGAGGGACGGCGGTGGATCGCTACCGATACATTACTTTCCATTCTTGCCCACACGGTATTGGCGGCAGGGATCGTCGTGCTCGGCTTCCTGGAAAATGTGCGCGTCGATCTGATGAGTTATCTGTTCGGCGATATCCTGGCTATGGGGATGCGCGATCTTTGGATCATAGGCATCGTTTCACTGGGCGGGCTCATGTCCCTCTGGGCACTTTGGCACCCTCTGCTGAAAATTACTCTGCACGAAGAGATGGCCGCTATCGAAGGGGTGCGAATCATTCCTGTCAGGATTTGCTTCATCCTGCTACTGGCTCTGGTGGTAGCTGTCTCGCTCAAGGTCATAGGAATCCTATTGATAACAGCACTCCTGGTAATCCCAGCGGCTACGGCACGGCGCTTTTCAGGCACCCCGGAGACCATGGCCGTGCTGGCGAGTGTGCTTGGCTGCGCTTCCGTATTTCTGGGGCTCATGGCATCGGCCCAATGGGATTTACCCACCGGTGCGGCCATCGTCGTTGCAGCGGCGTTTCTTTTTTTTCTAGGGCTGGTCATCCCGGCCCGGGCTCTCGTTATTTTCCGCTGAGGCGTGCTAGTCCGGCTTCTAGATCAGAGATCAGGTCACCCAAATCTTCGAGACCGGCATGGATGCGGATCAGCGTGCCTTTGACCTGCCATTTAGAAGCCGTGCGGAGCGGCGTTGGATCGGCTGGTAGAATGAGGCTTTCGTATCCGCCCCAAGAGTAGCCCATCTTGAATAGCGTCATATGGTCCAGCATGTGGGCCAGCGCCTCTTTCGGATAATGCTTATCAAGGACTATGGAAAAAAGGCCGGTTGAACCCGTGAAATCGCGTTGCCATATTGCATGGCCAGGGCAATCAGCGAATGCCGGGTGTAGGATGCGGGTAACTTCCTCCCGTTCGGCGCACCACCGAGCGAGTTCCAACGCGGACAGTTGATGTCGCTCCAGGCGTACGGCCAAGGTACGTAGGCCGCGCAGCGCTAAATAACAATCGTCAGGGCCTGGGACGGCACCGAGGATGGCTGCCATTACGCGGATGCGCCTGAAATGCTCCTCACTGGTAGTGATGGCGCCCATCATTACGTCGGAATGGCCTACCAGATACTTAGTAGCTGCCTGGATCGAAACGTCAACACCATGGGTAAAAGGTTGGAAATAAAGTGGCGTGGCCCAACTGTTATCCAGGATCATCAATGCGCCGGCATCATGGGCGGTTGCGGCGATGGCAGGGATGTCCTGGACCTCGAAGGTGAGGGAGCCTGGCGATTCGGCGAACACGACCTTGGTTTCTGGTCGAATAAGATTCTTGATGTCGGCCCCTTCTAGCGGATTGTAATAGGATGTCTCCACCCCGAACCCCTTGAGCACAATTTCGCAAAATTTTCGGGTCGGACCGTAGGCGTTATCAGATAACAAAAGATGATCTCCGGCATTGAGGAAAGCCAGAAGCGACGCGCTGATGGCAGCTAGCCCCGAGGCGCACGCGATGGAATGCTGTCCACCTTCCAGCTGCGCCACAGCATCCTCAAAAGCAAAAGTGGTGGGTGTGCCATTGCGCCCGTAATAAACGCCATCAAATGGGGCCGCCGTTTTGCGTTCGAGTTCTTCCAGGGTCTCGAAGATCACGGTGGAAGCGTGGTAGACCGGTGGATTGACGACGCCGCCTTGGGTCTTGGGGTCGCGGCCCGCTTCGATCACCATGGTCGCTGGGGCGTGCCCAGTCTTAGGTGTTCTCTGTTTTTTTGTTTCGAGTGTCATTATTCGCTCAAATTATCGCAGTTCACGGAGTGTCAGAATGTTAATTAGATTTGTCCAGACAGCATCTGTGTCAACCACGCCATCGAATAGGTCCCACCCCTTTTTCTACTGGGGTATTTGTCTGTGCCCCCCATTCTGACCAGGAGCCGTCATAGATGGCGACGTTCTTGCGACCTAGGACCTCGAGTCCGAGGGCAAGGATGCAGGCGGTTACGCCGGACCCGCATGAACATATGATGGGACGATCTTCATCAGCGCTGACTGATGAGAAAAGTTTGGCAAGGGCTATAGAATCTTTGAATGTACCGTCTTTAGTGTCGCAAAGGCGTGCATAGTGGAGGTTACGACTACCAGGAATATGCCCAGATCGTAATTCTGGATGAGGTTCGGTATAAATGCCTACAAAGCGGCCCAACCCTCGTGCGTCAAGCACCAGCGCCTCCCCGCTCTCAATGTTGTCCATTATGTCCGACAGGTGTTGCACCATAGCCCCCCTGAATTTAGCTTTGAAGGGACGTAGATTTGGCATTTGCGTGGTCTCGCCAGAATCAGTAGGAAGACATTCTGCAAGCCATTTTGGGAGGCCTCCATCCAGGACTGCGACACGGTCGTGACCGAAAGCGCGGAACATCCACCATACCCTGGGTGCTGAAAAAAACCCTAAACCATCATAGACGACAACAAAGTGATCGTTGCCAATGCCCATGCTGCTCACTGCAGAAGCAAAAGTTTCGGGACTTGGGAGAGTATGAGAAAGATTTGAATCAGTGTCCGCCACAGTATTGATATCGAATGGGATTGCACCTGGAATATGCGCTTCCAGATACTCCACTTCGCTATCACGATTGTGATCGGGTAGGTACCATGAGGCATCAAGCACGCGCAAATCCGTATCACTTAAGTGATTGGCTAACGCTGTTGTTGAAATTAGAGGTATATTATTCATTTAATTAATAAATTACCAAATATAAATCATTGTTATTATTCATTTTTCTAGCCAACTTGGATAAGGTAAATTACGTTCTTTCAGGAACGCGGAGTTAAATAATTTTGACTGGTATCTTTGTCCATAATCGCAGAGTACGGTAACGATTGTGTGTCCGGGTCCCATCTGTTTGGCTAGCTTGATGGCGCCACCAACATTGATGCCCGTCGATCCGCCCATGCACAGTCCCTCGTTTTTCAAGAGATCGAAGATAATAGGCAGTGCTTCCTCATCGTTGATGCGAAAAGCGTCGTCAATAGTGGCGCCTTCAAGGTTCTTGGTCACCCGGCCCTGGCCGATGCCCTCGGTGATCGATGTGCCTTCGGCCTTAAGCTCGCCGTTCTTGTACCAATTATACATGGCGGCACCACCGGGATCTGCGACGGCGATAACGATGTCAGGATTGTGTTCCTTGAGAACCATGGACACACCGGCGATTGTTCCGCCAGTGCCAATGGCGCAAGTAAAAGCATCGATCTTACCTTCTGTCTGATCCCAAATTTCCTGGCCGGTTCCGTCGATATGGGCCTGACGGTTAGCGATGTTGTCAAATTGGTTGGCCCAGATCGCCCCGTGGGGCTCCTTTTCGTTGAGTTCCTTGGCGAGACGGTCGGATACCTTCACGTAATTATTGGGGTTGGCATAGGGTACCGCAGGGACTTCAATCAGTTCAGCACCGCACAGCCGCAACATATCCTTTTTTTCGTCGCTTTGGGTTTCAGGAATAACGATGACCGAGCGATAGCCCCGCGCATTGCCCACCAAGGCAATTCCAATTCCGGTATTCCCTGCGGTGCCTTCCACCACCACGCCGCCTGGACCAAGTGCTCCGCTCTTCTCAGCTTCCTGGATAATCGAAAGTGCCGCGCGATCCTTAACGGAGCCACCAGGATTTAAGAACTCCGCCTTGCCCAGAATATTGCAGCCGGTCTCTTCGGAGGCCTGCTTTAGCTTAATCAACGGCGTATTGCCTATGGTGTCTAAAAATCCGTCACGAATGTTCATAAAACCTCCATCCCTTTGCCCCCGGTTGTTTTTGTCTCGGATGGTTCCCCGTTTCCTTGAAGAGCTCAACCTAGCCGGGCCTCGGACGACTATCAAGTGGGCGGACCTCAGTCGTCGACATCCCATTTACGAATTACTTCGTCGTGATGCAATATCAGCCATTGCAAAGCGATCAGGGTCATGGCGTTGCCAATTTTCCCTTCAGTCACCAATGTCACGGCCTCGGCGTAGGGTAGGGCGAACACCCGGATGTCCTCTTCCTCGTGATCGAGGCCGTGAATGCCCCCGGCGAGGCTTGCATCGACTCGTCCAAGGAATAGCTCGACCGTTTCCGAGGTGCCGCCGGGGCTAGCCAAATAACGCACCATGGGCCAGAGTTCTTCTGACTCCAGGCCGGATTCTTCTGTGATTTCGCGATGTGCAACCTCCACGGCGGTTTCACCCTGCTCTATAATTCCAGCGACGATTTCTGTTAGCCAGGGTTCAGCGCCCGCGGCAAAAGCGCCGACACGAAACTGCTCTATCATGACTACTTCGTCGCGCTCGGGATCAAAGGGTAGGATGCCAACGGCATGGCCTCGCTCGAACACCTCACGGACGATTTCATTGCTCATACCGCCCTCATGGAGACCATGGCGTAAACGGTAGCGATCGATGTTGAAATAGCCGTCATACACGCACTCTTTGTCGAGAATATCGATTTTGTATTTGCTCACTTCCGCACCCTGTCTTGACCGCTTGATTCGAGAACATTTTGAATGTTTTTGAGACGTCCCACTACCCATAACCAGACAAGGACGCACAGAAAGCCGCCGCCGGCCACAGGCCAGCGTAAACCTGTCCATTCGGCGATCCATCCGATGGCGAGGCCACCGATGGCAGGTCCGCCACGGAAGATTATTCCATAGATGGCAACCACCCGGCCGCGCATTTCTCCGGGTACAGAGACTTGTACCAGGGACAATACGCCCACCGCCGATACCGCCAATCCGATGCCCACGAAATAAAGAATCACGAGAGCCAGATGGAAGGACTCGACGGCAGTAAAAAGGATTAGCCCAAGCCCGGTTAGCATGGACGCCATCATGGCGACGGTGGCAAGCCCAGCGATTGAGTTTCGCATCAATAGATACACAGCGCCAGTCAAGGCCCCAAGTCCTATTAAGGCGGTCATCATTGACAATGCTTCGGGGCCACGCCCGAAAACTTGGTCGGCGAAACCTGGCAACAGGTCCATGAAGGCGCGGGTGCCGAAAGAGCTTGCAATTAAGACTATTAGTAATGGCCCGATCCCGGGATGCGTGAGGGCGAAGCCGATCCCCTCTTTAGTGTCTATAAAAATGTTACGGCCTTCACTCGGGGATAAGGCTTCTTCTCTCAAGCAGATATTGCGGAGAATTGCCAGAAAGACGGTATAGAAGAGGATGTTAAGGAAGAATGCATATCCCACGGGCGCGATAAGGACAATCAGTCCGAATAGGGCTGGACCCACGAACCGCGCCAAATTGAAGCTGATGGAGATGAGCGGGGTCGCCCTGGCGATGTCTTTCTGTTCCACTAAAAGTGGCATGATCGCGAGCCGCGCCGCCTGATTGACTGAATGGATCACACCTAGGTACAGGGTGGCTAAAAGCAGGGACCAGATTTCGAGGAGTTCACTGAAATAGAGTAAAGACAGAAAGACGGGTTGGACGAGAGATGCCCAGATCGTCCAACGGGTTAGGCGCATGCGGTCCATGCGATCAAGCAAGGCCCCACCCAACGGGCTTACTAGGATGGTTGGCGCGAGGTCGGCGAACAGGATCAGACCAAGCCAGAAGGGTGATTTTGTGAATTCCCAGGCAAGCCAGCCTACGGCGAGGCGCTGCGCCCATTCGCCGGCTTGGGAACAAAAATTTCCCACCATGTATCGGCAGAAGGGACGATTGGCGAGGACGCTCTTGACCTCGACTATGGAGAAGTGCCCGCTCATGAATAGGCCTTGTCATATGTTGGCGGATTTGCCACGTTTTCCTACCTGTCAGTTTTCAGCGAGCGAAGCATTGGACAATGGTGCGGAATTTCGAGCATTGAACCTGACGGGCTTGTGATGATGGTATGCGATGATATCGCTCGCGGTGTGTTTATAAGTGGCGATGGGGCGCCGGGAAAAGGAAAATCCGTGCGCCGGCGCGGCGGGCGGGGTAAATTGCATCTTCACAAGATCACCAGAGCGAGTATCGATCATGAGCGAGAGCGCTAGCCACAATTACAAAGTCAATGTTCCCTTCGACGATCTCAGGCAATGGATCGCTGAGGCCGACAAACTCGGCGAGCTCAAGCAAGCTGACGGCTATAACTGGGAAGAAGAGATCGGCATGGCGGCCGAGCTTTTGCAGCACGATGAAGAAGCGCCGGTGGCGCTATTCGATAAAATCCCCGGCGTGCCCGAGGGCTGGCGTGTCCTGACCAATTTTTTTGCGGCCAAGCGCAAGAACATGACCCTGGGCCTGCCCACTGACCTCGACAAGGTGGAGTTGTCGGAAGCCTTCCTCACCCATTTCCGCGAAATCGCCAAGAACCCGCTGCCCTACGAGGAAGTAACCGAAGGGCCGGTCCTGGAAAATGTTATCGAAGGGGACGACGTCGACATCACCAAATTCCCGACGCCGGTCTGGCACGATCAGGATGAAGGCCGGCGCTATATCGGCACCGGATCGTTCAACGTCACCGTCGATCCCGAGGACGGCTGGGTCA
>Ga0315336_1004059_pt1 | contig 18153 bp, 16 predicted proteins | sample ASW5metaG_FD_204512 | JGI IMG/M metagenome (GOLD analysis project Ga0315336, IMG submission 204512) | Ammonia-oxidizing marine archaeal communities from Monterey Bay, California, United States - ASW #5 | ecosystem: Environmental > Aquatic > Marine > Intertidal zone | place: USA: California... | reverse complement strand
GCGTCGCTCGGGAGCAAGGTCACCGTCGTCGAGTTGCTCGATGGCCTCATGCCGGGGGCGGACCGCGATCTCGTCCGCCTGCTGGAACGCCGCATCAAAGCGCGCTACGAGAACATCTATACAGCCACCAAGGTCACGGCGATCAAGCTGCTGAAACGCGGGCTCAAGGTCTCCATGGAGGGCCCAAAGGCGCCCGATGTAGACACTTTCGATGCCGTGCTCATGGCGGTCGGCCGGCGTCCGAACGGCGATCGAATCGAGGCCGAGACCGCCGGTGTCCACGTCGATTCCCGCGGGTTCATTGCCACCGACCTGCAGCAGCGCACCAACGTGGCGCACATCTTCGCCATCGGCGACATCGCCGGCGAGCCCATGCTGGCCCACAAAGCGACCCACGAGGGAAAGGTGGCGGCCGAAGTAATCGCCGGTAGAGCGAACGCCTTCGACGCCAGCGTGATCCCGTCGGTTGCCTACACTGATCCGGAGGTCGCGTGGGTGGGACTCACCGAGGAGGAGGCCGCGGCACAGGGAATTGAAGTGGAGAAGGGGCGCATCCCCTGGGGCGCCAGTGGTCGCGCTCAGGGACTGGGGCGCCCCGAGGGGCTGACCAAGTTGATCTTCGACGCCAAGAGTCGTCGATTACTCGGCGCCGGTTTCGTCGGCGCCCACGCCGGCGACCTCATCGGGGAGGCAGGTCTGGCCATTGAAATGGGAGCCAACGCCGCCGACATCGGACTCACTATCCACCCGCATCCGACACTTTCGGAGACGCTCGCCTTTGCAGCCGAGGCTGTCGAAGGTACGCTGACCGACCTGTACCTCCCGAGGCGACAGCCGCTCAGGGAATGAAGAGAACGGCCTCTCCAGAGGCCGCGCTGCGGTTAGCGGAGCTGGGCGGTGCTCGGCTCGAGCCGTATGCGGCGCAGGCGGATCTGCGGCGGCGGTGCTCGTTCGCCCAGCTGCACGAACGATCGCATCCCGTGGCTCTCCACCGGCGCCGACCCCGGAATCGATCCCTTCACACCGATGACGGCAAGGGTGTGCAATGGCTCCGTGGGTGGCAGCGCGCCGATCTCCCGTAGCGCCTGCCCCTCCATCGGATCGAGGCGTCGGGCTCGAGATTGACTCATCCCCACGGCCACCATGACCCCCGGCTCGAGGGCGCCGATCGTCGCTTGCAGGCCATCGACCGCATCACGTGATCCGATCGACCAGCTGCGCCCTAGCCGAGTGCCAGCGTCGGTGAGCTCGTACACGTGCCATCCGTCGCCACGATCGATCGCCTCCCAGACATTATTGATCGCCAGCCGCGTCTCGCCCAGCTGCGCGTTAACCAGCACATCAGCACGGATCTCGTAACCGGTCGTGCCGATGGCGCGAGCCGGTGCACCCGGAGTCAGCACGTAGGCGCTCTGGAAGCGAACGTGAACCGTTCCGTCCGTCTGCACCTCTGGCACCGGCGGGATCGTCACGTCGACATCGGTCCACTTTTCAGTGAGAGCCGTGCGCTGTGTGCGCTGATTCCCCCATCGCACGACCAGCGCTACCGACCTGGGCATATCGCGCGCCGGCGCACGCGCCTGTAGAAGCATCGCCACCCCGGCGAGCTCCTCGGGCGGAAAGCGCCGCAGGATATCCGCTCCCTGGTCCCAATCAAGCTTCGGCCGAAACACCAGGATATTGCCAAAACGGGTCACCAAGCTGACGTTCTCGCGATTCGCGAGCATTCGCGATTCGTGGTCGACAAATTCCAAATCGGACATCTTGTCGCCGTGAACGATCACGTAGTCGAGTAACGGGTAGTTGCGGCGCACCTGCCGATAGAAATCAGCGTAGTCCCTAGTCTGCGCCAGGCGCGTGAACTCGCGCGGTAGAAAGCTGGCGTAACCGTTGACCATGCGCTTCCAGTGCAGTGTCGAGCCGATTAAATAGCCCCCCTGGTTCGCGGGGGCGCCCAGAGGCAGGACCGGCACGTGGAGCACCGTGGTGTCTGCCGGTTGTTCGGCGAGCCAGTGGTCTACCGGGTTGGCGCCTGGATCCACGTCGAAGGCCGGCAGCGGCCAGACGCGATACTCCGCAACGACCAGGGCAACCAGTAGCGTCGTCACCGCGCCCGCGAATCGCAACTGCCGCGCAGCTGCCCATGATGGGCGTAGCGTCGCCAGCCGCGCCAGGCTCGCGTCGAGAACGAGGCCGCACCACGCGGCGACGAACAGCATCCAATAGATCCCGAAACGGGCGATCGATCGCATCGCCTGGTACGGCGACAGCGTCTGGTAGAGGAACCAGTAGGGCCCATGACCGAGGTCGACTTGTGCGGCGCGAACGGTGGGCCCGTACGACAGCAGATAGGTGACCAATCCAAGGAACGCCACCGTCATGAAGACGCGCGCCGGGCGCGCTGCATTGGGGGTCGTCCAGCGCCACAGCACCAACAGCACCGCGGCGCTGGGCGCCAGCCACAGAGTCGGCTGGAGATGGCGCGCCACCGTCAGTAGCCAATCGGTGGCCACAGGCCTCGCAGCCCAAACTGCCAGCAAGACGCCGATGACATGCAGCAGCGCCAACGTAGCCGTGAGCACGCATGCGCCTTGGCGGAGGCGGCGCGCATACAGGCCGCCGGGCGTGGTGGTCGAGGCGTCACCTCCGACGTTGACGCCGTCATGTCCCGGCCAGCGGCCACGCCAGGCTTGCGGCAACAGCCACACCATCCCTACGCACAACAGTAGGTAGACGACGATTCCCGGATACAGATTGGCCTCTGCGGTGGTGTATGCCTGCGAAAGCGGCTGCATGTAGGCGACGCGGTTGAAGCCCGATGGTGAAATGAAGGAGGTTGGCCGCGCCGACAGTTCGATCAGCGCTTCGAGTTCATGTCCATACCCCTCCGCCGACCGCACCTGCTGGTAGTGCGTCAGCATCGGCCAGAGAATCGACGCCGTCAGCACCCCGCCGACAACCAGGTCACGCAACACGCGTAGTGCGGGCAATGGGACACGACACGACCGCATTCCCAGACTGGCCACTGCGTACAGGGCCAGGCACGGCAGCAGCATCAGGCCGTGGGTCAGCGAGGATAGAAACTGCACGGAGTAGAGCAACGCCGCGCCCAGCGCGTAGCGTGTTCGCGCTGTCTCGATGTAGCGCGTCACCGCGAGGAAGGCAAACGGGACCCACTGTCCGGTGAGCATCTGCAGATGCGATAGTTGTCCGAATTTTACCGGCGCGAAGGCCCAGATCACGCCAGCCAGCAGCCCTGCCGAAACGCTCGAGGTAAGGTGTCGTACCCACAGCGCCATGCCCAGGCCACTCAGGAAGAACGACGCCACCAGCACGATGTTGTAGGCCAGTATTGGGCGGCCTGCCCAGTTGATCGGCGCCACCACTATCGCGCTCGCCAACAAGTTCTCGGAGAGTGCCAGCGTGTTCTTTCGCGGATAAAACGTGTTGGTATCGAAGATCGCCGTCGGATCGGCGCGCAGTGCGTGCGCATCCCAGGCCAAGATCCAGGCCTGGTGCAGATCGTCGCCGAGGCCGGTCAGGGTGGTGTTCGGTGCCGTCCATATCGGATACGTGAACAGCAGCGTGAGGGCGGCGAGCGGGGCGATGATCGCGACGAGCACATAGCCACTTGGCGGAGAGCTAACGGGCCTGGTGCGGGTAGCTAATGCCAAGCGATCCTCGAGTTGGTGCGGCCACGTGTACGACCTTAGCGGCGCCCAGTGGCGTGAACAAGCCGGGCACGCGCCGATTTGCTCAACTCGTTCGCCATTGCGATGAGCGACCGGCTGGCGCTCGAAATGAGCTTCCAGCTCATGTGGGACAATCGTCGAGCGCTCAGCGGCTTTCGCGCCGCAGCCATGAACGGTGCCGCGCCACGGAGCGTCGTGCCGGCTCCAATCAACCCGACCGACAGCCTGTTGGCTGTCGCCCTGGTGGCTAACTCCCGATCTCCATGTCCGACGCTGTGATCGTTTACGGGTTCGAGACTTCGAACAACTTCAAGGTCCGCGTGGCGCTTGGCTACAAGGACATCCCGTACGAGTTCCGCACCATCGCCCCGAACGACAGGTCGGCGGTGATCGAGGCCTCCGGACAGCCCTTCACGCCAGTGCTGTTGCACGGCACCATCGTGGTCCCCGATTCGGCAGCGATTCTCCGGTATCTCGACGCCAACTTCCGCGCTACGCCGCAGCTGTTCAGCTCCGATTACGACGAGCTACGCGAGATCGAGGAATGGGAAAGCTGGGGACGCAGTACGCTGGCGCGACCGTTGTTGATGTTGGTTCGCCAGCGCCGAGCCGGTCGAGATGATCCAGCCGAGCACAAGAAGGCAGCACAGCTGCTGGGCTCGGCTTGTCGACGACTCGAGGAACGGCTTGGCGACAACACATGGCTCGTCGGTGCCCGGCTCACCGCTGCCGACGTCACCTGTGCGCCGGTGATGTATCGGATCAGTGAGTCCGGCATGTTGCCGCTGCCGGGCAACCTCGACGCTACGCTCGGATGGATGCGCCGGGTGATGGCCTACGACGCCGGCGTCCAGCCCGCTTAGAATCTCACCATGAGACAATGTACCCGCTAAGTGGCAGATGCGACAACTGAGACAGACACCCCACATGAGAGCGTTGAGTTCGCTGCTGTGCGCCTTGGCAATAGTGCTCTCCGGTTGCGCCCCAGACACGCCGCCGGACGTCAGGATGGCCAACGTCAAACAGTTGATGAGCGCCGTGGTCGAGCCTGCGGCAGAGGTGTATTGGGATGCCGTGGGGTCGATCATCGACGTCAACGGACTCAACGAGTTTGCGCCCGACACACCTGAAGAGTGGCAGGCAGTACGCAACGCAGCCATCGTGCTCGCCGAGTCCGGCGACCTGTTGATGATGGAGAATCGTGCGATCGACCAGGACAGGTGGAGCGCCTTGTCCGAAGCGATGAACGCGTCCGGGAGCCTGGCGCTCCGAGCGGCGGAGGCCGAGGATTCTGATGCCGTTTTCGACGCAGGTGCCGAAGTCTATTTCGCTTGCTCCGCGTGCCATGCAGCATATGCGCCCGAGATCGTCAGGCCAAGCGACCTCCGCGTCGAATAGAGGCGCCGGTTGATACTGAGTTTCCTGGAGTGGTTGGGGAGCACGCCTTGGAGCGTCGCGCTGCTCGAGTCCCTGTACGCGTGGCCGCTGCTGGAATCAACCCATGTCCTCAGCCTCGGCTTGTTCGTAGGCACCGCCGTGATGAACGATCTGCGCCTGTTGGGCTGGACCATGGATCGCGTCCCGGTTGCCGAAGTTACGGGCCGCTTGCTGCCCTGGACGCGGGTGGGCTTCGTGGTCATGGTCATCAGTGGACTTCTGATCTTCTATTCCAATCCGGTTCGCTACTATCAAAACATCTTCTTCCGCGTGAAGGTGGTGCTGCTCATCGTCGCTGGCCTCAACGCCTTCGTCTTCCACCGCGGAGTTCATCGACGGGTCGCCGAGTGGGGGCTCGACGCACTGCCGCCGCGTGAAGCACGTATCGCTGGTGCGGTGTCACTCGTCGCCTGGGCGCTGATCGTCGTCACCGGCCGAATGATCGCCTACAACTGGTTCGACTGCAGCCTCCAGCCGCAACCCGACTGGGTCAACTGGGCTGCCGGTTGCGTCATCCAACCCTGACGAGACATCGATTGTCCGGAGTCACGAATTTGCCACATCGATTGATGGCCAGGCCGTAGCTCCATGCTGCTGCCGGTATTCGAATGGTGCGACGCCACCGCCCTGGGCGCCGCAGTGCGTAACTCGCTGTGGCTGTTTCCAGTCATCGAGTCAGTACATCTACTCGGCCTCTCGGTGCTCGGGGGAGCGCTTCTGGTGGTGGACTTGCGGCTCCTGGGAGTTGGGCTCAAGAAGCAGACGATTGCTGAGCTAGCCGGTCAGATGCGACCGTGGCTGTTGGGCGCGGTCTCGGTGATGGGCGTGACCGGGTTCCTGTTGTTCCTGTCGGAATCGATCAAGTGCTACTACAACGACGCCTTCTGGCTGAAGATCGAGACCCTGCCAGTGGCGCTGCTGTTCAGCTTTACGGTTCGGGCGCGCGTCGCCGGGGCTGGCGGGCTCGACGCCTCGCTGCGCACCCGGATCGTCGGCGCTATCTCCATCGCGCTCTGGTTCACCGTTGCCGCGGCCGGCCGCTGGATCGGTTTCTCAGGCTAGCGACCGCGCCCGTCTAACCTGTGGCTAGCATCGTCCCCGCGCTTGCCGCTCCCGCAGGCGCTCGGCGTCGTCCGGGGCGCCGGTGCCAGACGAGCCCATGAAGATCTTGGTGCCGTCGGTAAAGGTGACGTCGCGCCCGTTCGCACGCTTGAGCGAGTGGTCCTTGGTCTGATACCCGTCGACGATAATCTCGGTACCGAACATCAGGCAATCGCGTCGGAGCCCGCGACGCAGCAGCACGTTCGGCGTGCCTCCCTCGACCATCCATACTTCCGAGGTGCCATCGTCGCTGACCACTTCCAGGTGGATCCATGAGTGGGGGTTCACCCACTCGAGCTTCACTACTTTTCCGGCCAACCGGATGGGCGCGTCGCGGTCGAACTCAGCGCCGAAGGCATGGTGCGCCACGAGAGGTGCCGCATAAACAAGTGCCACGAGAACGACAATGCCCCCGATCAGCGTAAGGCGTTTCCTTCGCTGTGTGTTCATCTCGGCTCCCCTCCCGCTTCGGCGGTCTCACGTTCCTGCCACCGCGCCCCGACCAGCACATTAGACAGCGCGTAGTTGGCTTCGTGGCAGGCGTATTCGTAAACCAGATCAGGCAGTGCCTTGAACGGCACCTGGACAGTCCATGGACTCGAGTAGAAGGCGGGATCGTCGATGGTGAACTCGTAGTTAATGGTGTTTGCATCGACGCGCGTAAGACGCTCGGTTACCTTGAAGTCTTCCGATCCGCCAGCAAAGTTGGTGTTTCCGTTGAGCTGCTTGCGCGGCAGATTTGTCGTCTCCACGACCAGCGTGTCTCCTTCCCACCGACCCCACGAGTCGCCAAACCACGGACGGATGTATGCCGGCAGCGACGTGGGTTCGCCCAACTTGATGATGCGGGCATCGTGCACCATCTCCGTCATGATCATCACGTGGTCGGCCGTCTGAACGATCGTGTAGTTGTTGTTGTAGAAGTAGTTGGGGATCATCGGCGGGCCGGCGTTGGAGCCGAACGACAGCAGGCAGCGCTCGGCGAGCGGCCGATTCTCCGGATTGTCGTAATCGCCAAACTGAGCCCGCTGTTCCGCCAGCTCGCTGCGTGCCTTTTCTCCCTCAGGGCTCAACGGTGGAATACGCCCGTCCGGCGGGTCCACTACCAACGAGCTGCGTGGCTCGCCGTTCCAGACCGCCACCCGATCGCCTGGGTCGATGTAGAAGATGTTGTAGCCACCGGTTCCCCCGGAGGCCGCATCGTAGCGCGCGGAGGTCTTGTCGTAGAGCGCCGAGGCCTCATCATCGAGCGAATCGCCCCACGACACTCCCCCCGCCACCGGCGCCTCACGGTCGGGGTCGCTGTCCGCCAAGTGGGCGTTGATGAACGTCGCTCGGTCGCCCTCGAGGGCAGCGACTTGTTCCGGCGTCATAGCAGCCTCGTATCCGGGTGGGCGCTCGATCAGCGTCATCGTCGCATTGGTCCAGTTGCCCTGCAGATCAGGATGACCGTCAGGCATCCGTGGCAGGACCCAGGCCTCGGTGGCGGCGTCCTGTGTCTGCGTCAGCGCCGCCACCGCCAGGCCAAGCGTCAACACGACACAAGTAAGGCCCGCTAGCGCGCTTCGAGTCGCGATCCTCATCTCTTCCCCCCCTATTGACCAATCGGGTTCTTGCGCAGATGTCCGTACAGAAGCTCCTCGACGAACTCCACGCACTTGAACTGACCGAGGCGGGCGTCCGGGTCGATATTTCGGTACAGCGGCAGGCGAATCGTCCATGGACGCGAGAACGTCTCGGGATCATCCATCGTAGCCTCGTACCAGATGTGGTCGGGGCTGGCCATCTCGTAGCGCTCGGTTACCGTCATCGCCGCACCGTGGTGGTTGCCGGCGCGATCGAACCATGTCTGGTCGATAAGACCGGTGACCTCCACCACGAACACATCGCCATCCCAATGGCCGACGGATTGGCCCATCCACGAATCGATCTGCGCCGGGCCCGGGTCTGTAAAATAGATGTCGCGAACGGCCCCGGCATACTCGTAGGCGAGGAAGAACTTGCTCTCGCTCTGGAAGATCTGGAACGCGTGCTGCATGTAATTGGCCCGCGGCACACCCGGCAGATAGCATTTGACCTCCGGATCGCGGTCAAACCAGTTCTCGCGATTCTCATCGCGCACGACGAGCGCCTCAGGCAGATAAGGAATCTCGCCACCGACGACCACACCCTGGCCGGAAGGCACAGCACCAACCGCACCGAAGGCCAGTACCTCCTTTGCCGGCACCGGCACCACCGGCCCCGGCTGCAGGGCCAGCGCCGGTCGGGCCAGATGTGGCTCGATATCCCAATGCGCGTTACCCAGCGCCTGCCAGATACCGTTCATGTCGGGCTTGCCTGAAGCGGTTCTGGGAATCATCTCGGTGCCCTGAGCGCACCCGGAGTTGGACAACAGCGCAGCAACGAGCAAGCCGCCGACCACAGCGCTGCCCAACACACGTACTGGCGATTCGAAGCCGCTCGTCATCAAGCAATCCCCTTCCGGTTCAACTAATCTCCGATGTTTCGCTTTGCGCGGTACCCGCTATTCGCGCCGCTCTCCAAACGCCAACAGCACATTCCCCGGCATCTGTCCGAAGGAACCGTATCCGCTGTTGACGAACACGAGACCATCGGCGATCCGCGAACCGGGGCCGTCAACTGTCATCGCCGGCCAGGTGCTGGTCAGCTCCGGTGCGCAATACTGCCATCTGGTGGAGCATCGATCTACCGGGGGCGCGCACGGTGGTTACTGCGTACCCGTTGAGGTCCTGCCGGAAAAGCGGGTACCCTACGCCCGATTCCGATCCCTTGGGAAACAGAACAAACGTCAAAGGAGGAGCGCATGGGCGCGTTCGACAACGCCAGGAAGTTCTTCGAGGCTTGTGACGCAGGAACGGGATGGGAGGCTTGTAAGGAGTATGTCGCTGATGGTGCGACATTCACCGCGCAGAGTGAGCCTCTGGTCGACATTGACACGGTCGAGGGCTACTGCGAGTGGCTGGCTGGCTTCCAAAGCTCGACGGTCCCCGGCGCGACCTACGACCTGCACACCTCGTCTTATGACGCCGCGACGAGAAGCGCAGTTTTCTTTGCGACCTACCACGCCACGCACACCGGCGACGGTGGGCCGGTCCCTCCAACCAACAAGCAAACGAGCACGCACTACGTCTACGTGATCACCATGAATGAGAGCGACCAGGTCGAGAGCATGACGAAGATATGGAATGCTCCGTGGGCGATGACGGAGCTCGGCTGGATGTAGCTCCCTGAATCCCTCCGGAGCCGCTCGCGATCAGCGTTGAGCTCAGCGCTAAACGTTAGCCTGTGGGTGAGCCGACGCGAGGACGTGCGAGTCGATTACTTCGGCTTTGCTCTCCTCCCGGACGCGTAGCCCCACTTGCGACTCACAACAGAGCCAGTGCACCCCCGCGGGTCGTCGCTCGGCCAGTAGCTGCAAACGCTGGCGGCGCAGGACCGGCTGCAGCTCCTTGTACTGATAGCTCGACAGCTTCGCCGAGTCATCGATAGCAGGGATACTCGTTATCCGGTGGGTGGGGGCCAGGCGAGCAGCCAGCAACTCGCCCGTACCGGCATACACAAAGTCATGTACCTCGATGATCAGGTCGTGGTCGCCCACGGCCGCGGCAGCCGTAAACAGCCACCGTTCGTCGCCTTCGCAATCGGCGAGAACCAAGCCCCAATCGCCGAGTGGAGATTGACGGGCGTCTCGGCAGTGCAGTGTCCCGAGACCTGCACGCGCTCCCGCACGCCGTTGCGCCGGGCCGCCGGGCCATCGGCAGGCAGGCAGCTCGCGCCTGCGGATCCGTTTCGAAGGCGAACACGCGCGCCTCGGGAAGCCGGAGCGCCAGCCCCACAGCGGAGTAGCCCTCAGCGCAACCGTTGTTGACGATCGTAGTGGGCTTTTTCCGGACGGCGCGCTCCACGGCGTCGTGAAGCTCGCGTTCATAGCTTCCAAGCAGCTTGGGAAACAGCACGCTGCCCAAGCTGGCGGCAGCGGGGTAGACGAGGCCGGCGAAGGGCCCCTGGCGGACAATTAGCTCCGGAAATGCCCGCTGCGTCGACGTCTGGATGAAGGCGCGATCCCTGGCGTGATGTTGACGATCGACCTCGCGAAGGGCGGGAAGCAGAGCAGCACATGCCGCATCCGAGCGCGCTAAGAAGCCGAGGCCCGTCTTCACGAGCCCCCTTGGGGAAAACATGGTCGGTGGGGAGGGTCGGGGGATGCCGCCCGACAAAAAAGGCCGGCTCGGCGGAGAAACGGGACGACCAATGAGGTGTTGTGCATTGGACCGTAACCGGCCAATCCGAGTTTTCCCACCGGTTCGCTTTCTCTCTCCGGACACGCAAAGCCAGCGGGAAACACAGTCATATGCCTGTTTAGTGTCCCGAGAAAGGCCCTGTCGTGCTGCCTGTGCCGCCCTATCGCTCCCGCGTGCCGTAGTAGGTTGGACGGGGCACTGAGGGGGCGGAGTTGGTACTGTCAAGCAGGACCGCAGCCTGGCACGGTTCGGCAAAGGAGAGCCTGCAGCACATGGAGACACTGGTTGTTCCAGCCGGGGAGGGTCGCGCCTTCCACGTCGCCGAGGGCCGGCGGCTGCGCATCATCACACCAAAGGGCCAGCAGTCCGCCGACTTCTTCGCCTTCCGCGCTGACGACATCAGCGAGTGGCTGTCGCCCCAGCACACCTGGATGCCGACACGCGCGCTGCACCCACGAGCCGGCGACACCTTCCTCAGTCGCTTCCGACAGCCGATGGTCGATTTTGTCGAGGACGGCGCCGATGGCCTCCACGACCTGATCATCGTCCCCTGCGACGCGGTCCGCTACGAGCAGTTCGGCGTCGAGGGTCATCACCGGAGCTGCGCCGAGAACCTCGAGATCGCCATGCGTGAGATTGGCCACGAGATCGCCGTGAGCCCCTTCGCGGTGAACTTCTTCACCGGTACGACGGTGGAGGACGGCTTCATGTTCAGCACGCCCGCTGCGCCCGTCGTCAAGCCAGGCGGATACGTCGTGCTCGAGGCCCGCATGGACCTCATCTGCGCGGTCTCCTCGTGCCCCTACGACCTGGAGGGGCCTGGTTGGGCGATCAATGCGCCCGGTGGACCCACCGAGATCGTCGTCGAGCTGCTCTGAGGCTCTTGGCTAGCCAAGGCCGCAGCGAAGGGATTCGGGCAAGCTAGCGAATGCGGGCGCTTCGCACATCCAACGGGAAGGACCTGACGGCCTCGTAGGCATCCGCCTGAAGCGCCAGCAGGCCCACCTGCGGCCCATTGCCGTGTGAGATCACCAACTGATGTGCGCCTTCGCCAGAGGAGCCAGCGCAGCTGCCGCAACACGGACGTTGAGTCGCTGTTGCACACTGCTCATTGGTTCGTCGCGGCGCAGGCGCGCATTGCCACCGACGATCCGCATGCCGGTCTCCCGGGAACGCGTCGCCTCAAACTGAGTCCCGACGCACACGGCCTCGTGGGTTGCCGCGCGGAGTGCATGGTCGGCGATCCGGCGGTACGCGTCGGCGCGATCAGCTCGCCGCCAGCTGGCCGAGTAACTCGCGTAACTTCGTTTGGATTCGGCCGATGTTTTGCGGACCCATTCGCAGCAAATGTTTCTGCGGCAGGCTGAGCGACTCCAAGGCTTCGTCGCGATAGGTCAACCGCCCCACAGCATCGACCAACTCGGGCAGCTGGTTGACCACCGGGGTCGCCAGCAGGACCCTCAATGCTTGCCGTAGCCGCGGCTCGAAAGGACGCGCCTCGCCGACCAGCTCTGCATATGCCGTGTCTGCCAACGGCTCGACCTGTCGAAACGCGCTGACGGTAGCGCGCGCATCGAGGCTCCCCAGGGCCTCGCCGACGAAGTCGTAGCGACGGTAATTCGCTGGGTCTATGTACCAGGCATCGTCACGATAGACGGCGTCGAAAGGCGACTCCGGCGCCAGGAACGGCAGGTGCCGTCCCGGGCTCTCACCGCTGGCCACAGCATCGACAATGGCAACAAAGCGCCGCATCACGTCGGCATCCTCGAGTGCCTTGGCGAGGGCGGGGCCCAGGCCGAGCCCTGAGGCAGCGCGGCGCACCATGCCGTCGCTACCATCGAGCTCCGGCAAGACCGGCTCGGGCTCTTCGACCGGCAGCGGCGGCAGCCGCGGCTCGACGACTACTGCCGGTTCAGCGACCGGTTCTTCGGCGCCGCGGAAGTACCAAAAGCCTGCCACTATGAGCAAAATAACCGCAGCGGCAATCAGCACGGGACGTTGCACGGCGGACCTCCAGAATCTCCAGACCCTACTTCATCCTACACGAGCGCTCATGGCTTGTGCCGAAATACGCCTGCCGTCTCGTGACTACCTCGAGCTCTTCAGGAAGCGCAAGAACTCTCCATCGGTTCCGAGCAGCATCATGGTGTCCTCGCGTAGGGTCTCCCGATACACCTCGAGCGTTTTCACGAACCGATAGAAGTCAGCATCGCGATTGTACGCCGTAGCGTACACGTTGGAGGCAATCGCATCGGCGGCACCCATGATCTCCTGCGCCTGCCGATACGCATCCGAGCTGATCGTTTGCAACTCGCGTTCCTTCTCACCGCTGATCCGTGCCGCTTCACCGGCGCCCTCGGAACGGAACTGCTCGGCAATTCGTAGCCGTTCCGAGATCATGCGGTTGTACACCTCACGACGCACTTCCTCCACGTAGTTGAGGCGCTTGAAGCGGAAGTCGAGGATCTCGATCCCCAGATCGGACGTCCGCGTCTGCGCCGAGACCAAAACCTCGTCGGCCAGCGCGTCGCGGCCTGATTCGATGTCCTGCACCGTCTCGCCCGCGGCGATCGCACCGAGTTCATCGCCGGCGACGATAGTCCGGTTGGTGCTGCGAACCACCTCGATCAGGTCGTGATTGGCAATGGTGTTGCGCGTCTCACCGTCGAGAATGTCGTCGAGCCGCGACTGGGCACCACGCTCATCCCGCAACCGCTGGAAGAACAGTAGCGGGTCGGTAACGCGCCAGCGCGCATAGGTGTCTACGTGGATGAAGCGCTTGTCACGCGTCGGCAGCTGGTTGCTGTCGCCGTCCCATTCCAGAAAGCGCTTGTCGAAGAAGTTCGCCCGCTGGATGAACGGCAGCTTGTAGTGCAGCCCCGGTGTATCGATGGACTCGCCTACCGGCGAGCCGAACTGCGTGATGACCACCTGCTGGGTTTCGTTAACAACATAGACTGCGCCGCTGAGCGCCAGTACGCCGGCGACCAACAATACTCCGAGAATGATCATACCGACGCGCTTCATTGGCCTTGCTCCCGGATCGCGGCCGCCGCCGGGTACACCGGCTGCGCGAACTCACCTTGGAGGTTGATCATCGGTAGGAGACCGTCAATGTCCTGATCCACAATCACCTTCTGCCGCACGGATGGCAGCAGCTCGAGCATCGTTTCCAGGTACAAACGCCGTCGTGTCACTTCGGGAGCCCGGCGGTACGCTTCGTATACTGATTGGAAGCGCGCCGCATCGCCCTCGGAGCGGTTGACCCGATTCACCGCGTATCCCTCCGCCTGCTCCACGGCCCGCAACGCCTCACCGCGCGCCGCCGGAACCTCGCGATTGAACTGCGCTCGAGCATCGTTGATCATGCGCTCGCGCTCCTGCTGTGCCTGATTGACCTCGTTGAATGACGGACGTACCGGATCCGGCGGGTTGACGTCTTGCAGGACGATTTGCTCGATGCGGATTCCGGTCTCGTACTGGTCGCACATCTCCTGCAGGCGGCGCTCCACTTCCGAGGCGATCTCTTGGCGCCCGATGGTGAGCACTTCGGTGACGCTGCGATCTCCCACTACGGTACGCATGACGGCCTCGTTCATGTCGCGGAAAGTCTCTGTGATGTTCCGAACCTTAAACATGTAGAGGTACGGGTCGGACACGCGGTATTGAGTCGTCCACTCCACAACAGCAACGTTGAGGTCGCCGGTGAGCATGGCCGACTCCTCGTTCACCGAGTCGAACTGCGACCTGACGGTAGCGCTCACCGTGCGGAAACCGAACTCCTCTTTCAGCTGCCGCTGTACCGGCACTTTCCATACAGTCTGTACTGGCGCTGGCAGCTTGAAGTGCAGCCCCGGCTCGCTCACCGAGGTGTACTCACCGAACGTCAGTACCACCCCGACCTCTTCCGGGGTAACCGTATAGACGGTGCTCCACAGCACCCATAGGCCAATGATGGCAGCCGGAATCAGCGACGTGACGCCGCTGGGCAGCTTGATGTTCGGTGGACGAAAGTCGCCCATCCGAAGATTCCCGAAATCACCCTTATCCATGTCTGCACTCCTTTGCCCACGTAGATATGGACAGGTAATCAGAGTATCGCGTCTGGAGGCGCACCGACCCCACAGCGCGTAGGGATCAGCTATCTACCCGAAACGCGAGCATCATACCGGCGTGCAAGTGTTCTGCGATGTGGCAGTGCAACATCCAATCGCCCGGGTTTGTGATGTCGACGAGCAGGTCCATCGTCGACGCAACTGGAACAATCGCGGTGTCCTTCCAGACCAGGTTCGGATTGGGAACGCCGTCCATCTCAAGCACCAGATAACGCTGCCCGTGGATGTGGATCGGATGGTTCATCGGGTGCAGGGTCTCCGGATCGTTGAAGATGCGAATCTTGACGACATCGCCAACCTGAAAGGTCCACTTGATGTCCATGTTCTCGAGCCCGGTCGCGCGATCGCGCAGGATCCAGCGGATCTCGTTGCCGGTAGCCAGCCAGTTCATCATCGGCATGGTGTCGTTCCACTCCATCGGCGGGGAGTAGAGCCCCCGCTCGAACTCCATGGAGAGAATGATCGGCAACGGCAACTCGCCGACGTCGAGGCTGAGCTCCAGCTCATGGTCTGGCGAGCGTAGAAAGTGCGGACGGAACGACTCGATGTCGGCCTGGACGTCGAGGTTCTCACGCAAGGTCGCGAACGTGGCGCTCAGATCGGGCTCGGCGTCGACGTCGGCTACGCGCACCATCCCCAGATGATCCACGTGCCGGTAGAACTCGCCGCGGAAATGGTTGATGGCCTGAACGGTGTTCTCGATCGGCACTTCGCCGGGCTCGCCGAAGCGCACCTCTACGACGTAGCGCTCGGCGGGCGCGATGGGCACGCTCGTCACCCATTCCTCGTGCTCGAACTTGCCCACGTCCGACGCCACGACCTTGATGGGCGCCCCACCGAACGTAACGTTGAAGGTGCGCGAGTTGGCCACGTTGGTCAGGTAAAAGCGCACCACTGTTTGGCGCGCAACCTCGAGGCTGTAGTCGGTGCTGCCGTTGACAAGCATGACGTTGCCGAAACGACCCATCAGAGTGTGGGTCGGCTCCTCTTCTCCCCACGGGATGATGCCGTGCTCATCGATCAGGATGTCATCGAGGATGAGAAACTCCTCGCGGTGAACTGGGGCGTAGTAATCGGGATCGGCGGGCACAGCGAGCAGGTTGCCGTACAGGCCCAGATCCTGCTGAATGTCCTCGCGCACATGTGGGTGGTACCAGAACACGCCCGCGTCGGCGAAGAACACCTCGTAGCGAAACGTCTGCCCCGTACTCACCGGGTCCTGGGTTACGCCGGCGACGCCGTCGAACCGGTTATCGAGCCGCAGGCCATGCCAGTGAACCGTGGTGGGCATGGGGATCTCGTTGCGGAACAGCACCGTAACGGTCGCCCCGGTCGGCGCTCTGAGCAGTGGGCCCGGGTACTGGCCGTTGTAGCCGAACATCAGATACTCGCGGCCAAGGATCTCGCGGCGAACGATGGAGGCGGTGAGCTCGATCTCGTCACCGTCAACCAACTCCATCACCTGACGCGGCTGCGCCGCCGGAAAATCAGCGACATCGTCGCCGTATGCCGGAATGAAAGGCGCGACACTCGGCAGCGTCGTCTCCAGTCCAGGCATCATCGGCATGCTGGAATCCATCGGCGGCATGCGCCACGCCAGCGCATCCCCGCGCGGCGCCATGCCGTGCATGGCGTGCTGCTGCGGCGACATGGCATGTTGCGGTGAAGCAGGCCGTGCGGCCTCATTCTGCTGGGACACCGCCGTGCCCGCGCTGGCCGCGACCAGGACACCTACCATCGCCCAGCCGGCGCGACGACTCGGGATCAATAGCCGTACGTGGCGCATGGCTCGAGCTGGAATGGCCCGTGACCGGCCATCGTGTGCATGCGCCCAGAGCGCGACATGCCACGGGTTACGATCGGGCCGCTCCAACGCGGTCTCGCTTCGTCATCCGGCTCCAACGTGACGACCACCAGAAACTTGTTCCAGCTGGTCTGACCGCGGATGGTGCCTCGCGCATCTAGCGGGCCGAGTCGCTTGACCTCATCCAGGGCGGAGGTCGTCAGCCAGGCGATATAGATTCCTTTGGTCGGCGGCGTCAGGCCCTGCAGGCGCAGGTCGACGTTGTAAACGAACTCACCGCTGCGAGTCACCGCGATCCCGAATGGCGAACGCGCGAAGCTTACGTTGCCAACGCCGTTGGCGTCGCGAGCGCCAGGAACTCGTCGCGTCGACACGAGCTCGATGGCGTAATACGCGGGCGGCTCGGCGGGCTCGGCCACCCAAAGCGGGCCGCAAGTGCCAGGCGCCACGAACGGACTCGCCCAGGCCGTGCTCGTCGCCGCGCTTAGCAGCGGCGTCGCCGATCCGAATGCCGCCGCCAACGCCACGGCCGCCAACAGGCCTGCCACCCGGTAGCGGCAGCGGGCACCCATCAGTGCTGTCCCCCCACCGGTTCATCCCACTTCTGCGCACTCGAGATGTCCGGCATACCCCAGTCGGCACCGTTCCAGCCACTGAACCCTTCCATGCGAAACGCCCAGAAGCCGGTGCTCATGTCCGAACCCACGATAAGGCCGTCGGCGTTGCGCACATCGACGCCAAACAGGCCATTGAACATGGCCGATCGATCCGAATTGGGCGGGCCCAGGTAGGTATCGTAGTAGGCCACCGTTACGGGGTTCGATGGATCCATGAGGCTGAATACCTGCAACCCGTCCAGGTAGCCAGATACGAACACGTACGGGTAGCGCACCTCGTGGTTGTGTACCAGGTGTCGCCAATCGGCCGTCCAGGCGCCTACCGGGGTGCGAATATTCTGCACCTCGCCATCAAGCGCCGGCTTGAGATCGAAGATACGCAACGGCGCGTATTGATACTCCGTCTCGGCGATCACGTAGCGACCGTCAGGGGTCGGCGTGAAGGTATGGCCGTACCCCACCCCGCTAACGCCGGTGAGGGATACAACCAGCGCCGGGTTTTCCAGGTCGGTGATGTCGTAGATGTAGTAGCCGCCGGTGCCGCCACCGTAGAAACGATCGCTCTGCGTATCGTCGTGGAAGCCGGCGTACATGTCATGGTACCCGCGGAAGCGCGACGCCCCCTCCGCGCCCACCGGAACCTTGGCGACCAATGCTTCGTCCATGTGCCCTTCGACAACGTGCGCCATGTCATAGACGTGCGAGTAGGGGCCCGACACGGTGGTGAATAGCAGCGGGCGACCGTTGGAATGCTTGTACATGAAGATGTTGTGAAATCCGCCGGGATGCTCGGGAGCGCGGATCCGCGCCACTTCCTTGACCGTCGAGACATCCGGCAGACCGGTGATGTCGAGCACTACGGCCCCAACATCGGCATCCGGCCCTCCCTGCCCGAACTGCAGCGACTGCACGACATAGTAGCGACCGTCCCACTTGAAGTACTTCACGTCCATCCCGCCGAGCGGCAAATGGAGCTCCTGGTCCTCGATGCGCCAGCGGTAGATCACGCTCGGGTCCGAGGGGTCGGACAGATCGATGATGTCCATCCCCTTCTCACCCTCGAAGCCGTAGACCATCCGTCCGACGTAGGCAAACGGGCGCGACATCTCCTGTTCCAGCTCGATA
>Ga0315336_1004058_pt1 | contig 18153 bp, 15 predicted proteins | sample ASW5metaG_FD_204512 | JGI IMG/M metagenome (GOLD analysis project Ga0315336, IMG submission 204512) | Ammonia-oxidizing marine archaeal communities from Monterey Bay, California, United States - ASW #5 | ecosystem: Environmental > Aquatic > Marine > Intertidal zone | place: USA: California... | reverse complement strand
TGTGCGCTGACGACCACCGGATTCCTGCCGCAGTACATGACGTTTTCGTTTGGCGCCCTAAGTGCCATCGACCTCATCACACGTCCGGGTGGCAACGGTCCGAGGTGGGCCTCCTTCAACATCTACCCCTACCAATACACGTCCTACAGCACGAGCTACGTGAACGTTGGCTCGCCCTGCAGCACGTCCGTTTACGTCAACACTTTCTTCAATCAATTCGGCAACGCCAACGCCGGCGTCAACTACACCCTGGTGAGCCCGTGATCCGCTGGGTTGTCCCCTCCCTGGTCCTTCTCCAGGGCTGTGGCGCCAATGACAAAGACGCCGCTTCGAAGTGCGATACCGACACCAACTGCGTCGAGGCCGACACCGACACCGACGCGGACACCGACACCGACACCGACACCGATGCCGTCGAGCCAGAGGACTGCGGCGACGGCATCGACAACGACGGAGACGGGCTCCTCGACTGCGAGGACGGAGACTGTGCGGACGACCCCCATTGTGTGCCAGAGACCGACTGCAACGACGAGGTCGACAACGACAACGACGGGCGCGTCGATTGCAGTGACGACGATTGCTGGGGCAACGGGTGCGAGGTGACCCAGGCCACGATGCTCGGCGCCGACCGCATCAACGTGCAGAACATCATCCGCAAGAGTTCCTACTATGGAAGCCCCGCCTGCGCGGCCTACAACTCCACCTACTCGTACGCCAAGGGCATCTACGGCGCGACGGGCACCGTGCGGCGCATGCCGGCGTCGACGCCGGTGTGGTCGACGTGCACGTGGGCTGCATCCCAGACGACCTGGGTGGGCAGCGGCGGCGGCGGTGGCTACCCGGTGACCCGATCGGGCTTTACCATCCAGCCGGGTTGCGCGCTGACAACCTCCGCTTTCCTGCCACAGTACCTGGACTTCGACGACGCGGCGAGCCCGACCATCAACGTGGTCACCCGACCGATGGCCAACGGAACGCGGTGGGCGACATTCGACATCGGTTCTGGGCGCTCGTCCGGCTCGTCCGGCCAGTACATGGTCCCCGGGTCTCCCTGCGATCTCGCGGTCAAGACCAGCAACTACGGCATGTACAACTCCTTCATCGGCGCCGGGAGCAGCTACACGCAGCTGCCCTAGGCCCCCGTCGAACTCCAGAGTGAAGACCGACCCACACCGACCTCGCTCCAGATCGACTCGCGTTACTGTCCGAAACACTGCGCCAACGTGCCAAGGGTACGGACGCAAAGTACCTTGAGACCCAGGAGGTCCCATGTGGCTCGCTCTCGTCCTCGTCATCACCGACGCCTCGGCCTCTGATTGTGAAGCCAGTGCGGTTTCAGATGTGGTCTCCGCACTCCGCCAAGCGGAACACGATGACACCGTAGCCTTGGCCGCTATGGGTTTCGCAGAGGCGTGCAGGTCGCCCGAGGGACTCTCAAATGCGGCGAGGAACATCGCCAATTGGCCACCGGAGCGCCGGATGCTCGCCGACCTGACGGCCGCCCTCGAGGCACCGCGCCCCTGGACGGGGGTCTGCCTCGGCGGCCACATGGCCCTGGCCAAGGTGTCCGAGCTCAAGCCCGAGGATCAGCGCCCGTGGCTGTGGACGGAGTGCAATCTCGCCCGCTACAAGTGGTTCACCGAGAGCGAGTGGAGCGGGGCCTACGGGAGCATGGTTGTCGGCCTCGAAGCGGGATTCGTACTGGCCGAAGCGGGGATCCCACCCGAAGACGTGCGGTATCTGGTCCGCGCTTTGGTGGGACTCGAGGGCTCAGGCGAGTCTCTCGGAAGCGCCTACGAAATCCCTCCTCTTCCCGATCTGACAACACAGGCAGTACTCGACGACGACGTGCCGATGCCAAAGGGGGGCAAGACCCGAGAAGCCGGTTTTCGAGGTGGTGATGAACCCGAGATCAAATGGTCCAAGAAGGCGCGCAAGGCCGGCGGTTCGTGCACGGTCCACATCGGAGTGAAGCCCGACGGGTCCCTGCGCAAAGTCAAAGCCCTGGACTGTTCCGACGACGCCCTGCGCGACCTCGAGAAGGCACTCGCAAAGGTGACCCTGAGGGCGGCCCGGGACAACGGTGCCCGCGTCCCGGGCCGCTTTACGTGGACGGTCGACGTCTACTGACGGTCCTCATTCGGAGTACGCCAGTAGACGCTGGCCTCTCGCGCCATCAGACCGCACCCGATCAGCTCGCGTCGCAGGGTCGCGGTGTCGAGGTGAATGGGCTTGATGATGGCGTTGAGCTCGCGCTCTGGATAGCGCCGACCCGTCTCGAACTTCGTGACGAGCCAGTCGAGAATGACCTGACGCTTCTTGCGACTGGTCGGAATCGACACCAGTGAACCGTCGACGACAAAAGTACGGAGCACCTTGTCGGTCCACGCGTCCACTTGCACGTCACGACCCATCGACCGGATCGCCTCCTCGGAGAAGACGTCCTTGGACATCGACTCGAGCACATCGGTGTTCAGCGCGTAGTACCTAACGTTTCCGTCAGGCCGTACCCGCACCAGACCCACCGACTTCAGCCGGTTCAGGTGGTGAGACACGGTCGGCTCTTTGACCCCGAGGGCCACCGCGAGCTCCTGCACGCTGGACTCTCGCTGGGCGAGGAGCCCGACGATACGCAGGCGCGAGGCGTCGGCCAACGCTTTGAAGAACTGCAACAGGGACTGGAACGTCTCATCGGTCATGACAATCTCCTTCGACGTCTGTCTAATTAGATGTTTATCGAATGACAACCAGTTCGCGTAGGATGACCGCACGATGCGCAACTTCCTCCTGATCTCGATGATGGCTTGTGGCGGCGGCTCAACGGGGGCCGACGGAGACAAGACCGACACCCACTCGAGCGACGCCGACACCGACACCGATGCGGACACCGACACCGACACCGACACCGATACCGATACCGATACCGATACAGACATCGGATTCTGGACCCCCGCACCGGGCACGACCTGGCAGTGGCAGCTGTCGGGGAACATCGACACCTCCATCGACGTCGCCGTCTACGACATCGACCTGTTCGATGTCTCCCAGGGCGTTCGAGACGGGCTGCATGCCGATGGCCGCATCGTGATCTGCTACTTCTCCGCAGGAAGCCACGAGAACTGGCGAGATGACGCCGATGACTTCGCTCCTTCGGACATCGGAAATCCCCTCGATGGCTGGCCTGGCGAGCGTTGGGTGGACATCCGCTCCGCCGCCCTCCGCACCGTGATGGAGGCGCGCCTGGACGTGGCCGTGTCTTCGGACTGCGACGCCGTGGAGCCCGACAATGTAGACGCCTACAGCAACAACAGCGGCTTCCCACTGACCGAGGCCGACCAGCTGGACTACAACCGCTTCCTGGCGTCTGCGGCCCATGCTCGCGGACTTTCAGTCGGTCTGAAGAACAGTGTGGAGATCGCCGGCGAGCTCGAACCCGACTTCGACTGGGCCCTGAACGAGGAGTGCGTGAGCTGGAACGAGTGCGGCGAGCTGCAGCCATTCATCGACGCCGGCAAAGCTGTCTTCCACACCGAGTACGTCGACCGGGAGAACCAAGGGCAAAACATGCAAAACCAGATCTGCGGAGAGCCGACCATCGCCGACTTTTCCACGCTCATCAAGACCTGGGACCTGGACGCCTGGTTCCTCACCTGCCCCTAGCGCCAATCCCCGGCGGCGATGAACCCAGCCCAGTCCACGGGACGCGCGTCTCCGTACTTGCCGCGGTTGTGGTGCAGCATGCGCAGCTGGGCCTCGCGAAGGGCTGCTGAGGACGAGAGCCCTCCTCGAAGTCTCGCCCGGTAGAAGTCACGCATGAGATCGGCGGTTGCCGCGTCTGGCACGTCCCATAAGGCGGTCACCAGAGTGTGCGCTCCGGCAGCGAGAAATCCACGGCGAAGACCCAGAATCGATGCACCGCTCTGATATCTGCCCAGCCCCGTCTTGCACGCCGACAAGACCACCAGGGACGTGCCGGAGAAGTCCAGATCGGCCACCTCCTGAGCGGTGAGGATGCCATCGAGCGCCCCCTCTCGGTTCGACGAGTCGTTGACGCCGCTCAGTACGATTCCCGACATCAACATCGGATCGACGAGGCTCCTCGAGCACGCTCCTCCGGCGTAGAACCCGTGGGTCGCGAAGTGCACCACCCCGTGCCGACCACTCGCCTCCACGACTGCGCGTTCGGTGGCCTCGTCCCCGCCCAGCCTGAGGATGCTTCCCGACCGTCGCCGCCACGAAGACGCGATGGCGACCAGCTCGACCTCTGTTCCCGGCAGTGGCTGATAGGACTCCTCCACACAGGGAGCGCCAATGGGCCCATCGGACTCCCCGTAGTCGAGGCCGCCGACCAGCAGAGCGCCGTCCCATCGCGGCGAGTCGTCCCGCCACCTGATCAGGTCCAATGCCGATTCCAGATAGGTGATCTGCACTTGCTCGAGTACGTAGCGGCCGTTGCCGGCGGGCAGGGCCGCCACGGAAACAGCGGCGAGCAGGCCATCCGGCGCCACCAGGACGTGGTCCGAGGAGATCCCGAGCGGCGCCCAGAGCAGGTCGTGCAGGCGTTCGCCTCGCCCATCCACACGCCTCTGAAGTTGAGGATGGCCAGATGGCGAGGTGATGAGGACGGACCGCCACTCATAGACCGCACGCTCGATCTGCCTGGCATCACCCAGGTCCACCCGACGCACGCCACAGGTGTCGGCGTCGATGACAAAGGCCACAAACGTCGGCGAACCATCCGTCCGAACGATTCGAAGCAGATCGACCAACTCGCTGTGGGGCGGCATGGCCTCGCACACGTCGATGACGGTCGCCTCTCTTCGGCTCAGCTCGGCAGCCATATCGGCGCTCCGACTGGCGACCTGCCGTTCGAGGATCTCGATCTGATCGGCCAGCCGGGTCATCTGGTCGGCCCGGTCGGGCCCACCGGCGAACAACAGCTCCGCCTTCTCGTCACGAAGCGCAAGCAGCTCGTCGTGAGAGGCGACGACCTCGGGATCGTTCAGGTCAAACGCCGCACGCCTCCGCGCGAGAATGTCCGTCTGAACGCCCTTCCACTGCAAGACGGCCCTGTAGGCCTCATCGACGTCTGCGTCGCGGTCGAAGAGGTCGACGAATGCGTAGAACATATGTCTGAAGCCCTTGGCATAGGCCCGCCCCTGCCGCTCGCTCATGGCGGTGGAGTCCGCGCGCACCACGGCCGAGGCTATCCGCTGCGCTTGCGCTATTGACGACCTTGCCCCTTCGATATCGCCGCCAGCGAGCTGTATCTTGGACAGGGTGGAAATGGAACCAACGGTCCGTGGATGGCCCTTCGCGAAGGTGGTCTCGAGCATCTCCAGTGCCTTGCGCTGCAGCTCGATTGCGGTCTCGAAGTCGTCCATCTGCGAAGCGATATGTGCAAGGTTGTTCAGACTGACGGCGATGTCCGGATGATTCGCGCCCAGAACGCTCTGGCGGATCTCGAGCGACCGCTGGTGTTGGGTCCGAGCGGTCTCGAGGTCTCCCTCACGGCGATTCAACTCCCCCATGCTCGCGAGCAGGTTCGCGACCTGGATGTGGTCCGGCCCCACGGTGTCGAGCAGGATGGCTCGCGCCTCCTCGAACAGCCCGCGCGCCGTAGGATACTGGCTGGAGCGCACCAGCTGGGTCGCTCGGTTATGCAGGAGAATCGCCCGATTCTTCTCGCTCCCTCGATACATCGCGATGCTGCGATCAAAGAGATCTGCGGATCGCTCGAAGTCCTTCTGATCAAAGGCAATCGTGGCCAGATTGTTCATCAGCACGCTCACCATGTCGTCCTCGATACCGAGCGCCTCGTAGGTGACCAGGGCCTCTTCGAGCGCCTTGCGCGCCCCCGCCGCCTCGCCCAGATCCTGAAGAACGAGAGCCAGGTTGTTCAGGCCGTGGGCGACCACCAGAGCATGGGGATCCAGTCCCTTGAGGACGGCGACGGACCGCTCCAGATTCTGCCTGGCCAGGTCGTATTCACCGAGGAGCCTGCGCGTGAGTCCCATGCGATTGAGCGCCGCCCCAACACCCTTGAAGTCCTCGGAGGTCTCGAACGACAACAGGGCCGTCTGCAAAAAGGCCAGCGCCGACCGAGGATCTGCGGCGTCGTCCATAGCGTAACTTCCGGCGTTGAACGCCCTCTCCCCGACGAGAGGATCTCCCACGCCCAACACCACAACCAGGACATCGATGGACTGGCGATGTGCTGCGACAGCCTCCTCGTGTCGCCCTTGCAAGGACAGGCTGAGGGCCAGCCCCTGCAGGGCCGAACCGTATGCCTCCGAGTCCTCACCGAGGATCGAACGGATGACCTGCAGCCCCGCTCGGATCTCCGACTCGGCCTCGGCGTACTGCTTTCCTCTCATCAGCTCATCGAATCGCACCTGGTGGGAAGCGAGCCGATCGATGTCGGCGTCCGACTCCGGACTGGAGAAACCGAGTGTGAGGTGACTGAGCACCAGGAGAAGCCCTAGGGACATGGACAGAGCATAGACCTTTTCGTTTGCCCGTCTCGGGACACTCCCTTAAGCCTGAAGACGTCTGTACAACATAGGCATCAATGTACCGAGCATCGCTCAGTTCGAAACGCACTTACGGCGGCCCTTTGCGAAGGTGATCGAGACCAGTCTCGTCTCCATACGCCTGGCCGTTCGGCCGGGCGTTTTTGTTTTCACCTCTCAAAGATTCAAATTTACGTGGAATGCAGCCCTTCAGGTTCGTAGCGGGAACTCGCGAAATCATCCTTCCAAGAGATAATGGACTTTCGTCCGTGATCTTCCCGTACTGCACATCAGCCAAGTAATGTAGGCTGCATTCCACTCCTCTCTCAGAAAAGAAGAGTGCAACATGACACAGCACATCACCATCCCCCACGCCCACGCCGGAGCGCTCTACCACGACGGAGTGTTCGTCCGGATCCTGGACCCTGGCCGGTACGACACCGGTCCGCAGGGCTTCTTCGACAAGATCAAGCGGTCCATCACCGTCGTCGACACCCGGGAGCGATCCCTGGTCCTGAAGGGCCAGGAGATCCTGACCGCGGACAAGGTCGCCATCCGGGTCTCCATCCTGGTGTTCTTCAAGGTCGTCGATGCAGCGGCAGCGCTGCACGAGGTCGCCAATTACACCGAGCGGATCTACGAGGACGTCCAGCTGTCCGCGCGGCGGTTCCTGTCCTCTCGGAGCCTGGACGACATCCTGGCCGACCGGAACGACATCTCCGACGCGGTCCTGAAGTCCGTCTCCGACTCCGCGGCGCGGTTCGGAGTCGAGATCCTGCGGGCCGACGTGAAAGACCTGGTCTTTCCTGGAAACCTGCGGCAGATCATGAATCAGGTCCTGGAGACCGAGCGGCGGGCCGAGGCCAAGCTGATCGGTGCCCGGAAGGAGGCCGAGGCCGCACAGGTCACCGCCGAAGCCGAGCAGGCCCGGGTGCGGATCGAGGCCGAGACCGAGCGGCTGCAGGCCCTGATCGAGGCCCGGACCAACCAGGAAAAGGAGCAGCTGCGGCTGCAGACTGAGCTGGTTCTGGCCGAGGCTATCAAGAACAACCCGTCCATCCTGCGGTTGCGGGAGCTGGACACGCTCGCGAGCATGTCCCGGTCCGGCGCCAAGTTCGTGGTCGGTCTCGACGGGCTGCGGCCGGTAGGGCTTCACGCCATCGACTGATTCCGGACTGTGAAGGGGTCATCCCCAGTGGCGCGCTTGCGCGTCAAGCAAGTGATGTTTGGGGCCGAGATCTGTGAGGATCTCGGCCCCATTTCTTGTGACGTGCAAGGTGTGTTCGAATTGGGCCGACAGCGACCCGTCGGCAGTGACGACTGTCCATCCATCGTCGAGATGGCGGACATCGGAACGCCCCAGGTTGAGCATCGGTTCGATGGTGAAGGTCATGCCGGGTCGAAGAACCAGACCGGTTCCCGGACGACCGTGGTGGGGAATGTTGGGGGCCTCGTGCATCTGCCGGCCGATTCCGTGGCCGGCATAGTCGGTGACGACGCTACATCCCGCGCGATGGGCGAGAGTCTGAATGGCATGTCCGATGTCGCCGAGTTGAGCACCTGGGCGAACGGCCGCAATTCCGGCCTCCAGCGCGCGCTGACAGGTGCGTACCAGGTGTCGAGCGGCGGCGGACGGCGTCCCGATCTCGAAGGTGCGAGACGTGTCTCCGTGAAAGCCGTCGAGCTCGGTCGTGATGTCGACGTTGACGATGTCGCCATCGCGGAGAACCAGGGGACCTGGGATTCCATGGCAGACCACGTGATTGACACTGGTACACACCGCGGCCGGGAAGCCGTTGTAGCCGAGCTGACTGGGTCTTCCCCGTCTCTTTCGGGTGTCATCACGGACCCAGGCGTCGATCTGCGCCGTAGTGACTCCGGCCTCGATGCGAGCGCCCACGAAGGCCAATGTCTGCGCCGCAGCCTGGCCTGCCAGCCCGATCTTCACCCGGTCTTCTCTGGAATATCTGTGCATACCCACACTTACGGTTCACCAGCCGCACGCTCCAATACCGATTCGGTATGGGTCGGTTCCGGGCAGAACAGCTACAATTCGTCATGAGCCTCGATCAGCTCCGTTCGTTTGTCGCCGTCGCCGAAGAGGGCGGAGTGGTGCGGGCGGCCAGGCGTCTACACATCTCCCAGCCGCCGCTGACCCGAAAGATCAAGAGCCTCGAGGCCGAGCTCGGAGCCGATCTCTTCGAGCGAAAGCCACGGGGAATGCAACTGACAGAGCAGGGGCGAGTGTTTCTGCCCCGCGCTCGTCAGGTGCTCGACGCCGTGAACGAAGCCGTATTGGCCGTCACTCCAGATCTCGAAGGCGCAGCTCGATCGCCGCAATCCGACGAGACATCTCCTCCACGCCGTGATTGATCGCATCGAGCTGAAGCCGCTGTGAAGCGTCGCCGCTGTCGCGGTACATCTGGCGCACGTTGACCTGCAGCAGACTGATCATCGGCTTCATCGCCGACAGTTCATCGGTGACGAACTGGGGCAGCAGGCCCCCCTCGGTGGGCTCGTCCGGCAGGTCTTCGGTGATGTCGTGGGCGATGACCAGGGTCGCCATCGGGGTGCCGCCCTCGGCGCGAATGTGGTCGAAGTTGTAGCGGATGAGCCGCTCTTCGCCGTCGGAAGTGACGTGGATATGGGTGGCCGGAGACGGCGGCTCTCCGAGGGCAATCAGTCGGAGAAACTCCTCGCGCACGCCTTTCTGAAACTCCCGGGGGACCACGACCTCGATGAAGGACTGGTCGATGAGGTCGGCCTCCTTGTATCCAAAGAGACGCTCATAGGCGGCGTTTACGTAGGTGTACCGCCCGGCCAGATTCTGGACGGCGATGGGGAGCGGATTCTTGCCGAAGAGCTGCTTGAGGAGCTGTCGACTGTTGATGGCGTAGAGGTCGGCCACGGTTCATTCCACAATACATCGGATCGATCTTCAACCAGATCCGTAACCGCGAGTTGGGGTTCCGGTAGCACCTGGTGTGACCCCCCTCCTTTTCCTCCTCCTCTCCCCCAACGCACACGCCGCTGACCCCAGCAGCTTCGTGAGCCCGGGACCGCTGTCCGAGCACCACGCGGAGGTGAACGGCATCTCGCAGTGCATGGCCTGCCACAGCCTCGGAGTCGGCGTCGATCCGGGTAAATGCCTGGAGTGCCACGAACCGGTCGCCGCGCAGATCGAGACCGGGGTTGGCTTCCACAGCGACAAGGCCGAGGCCTGCGAGAGCTGTCACCCCGACCACCAGGGCGCGAAGTTCGAGATGGTCGCCCAAATCGAGGAGCAGGGCTTCGACCACTCCATCACCGGGTTCGACCTCGACGGCGCCCACGGCCGGGCGGAGTGCGAGGAATGCCACGACGACGGCGGCTGGACCGGCCTGCAGACGACCTGCGACAGCTGTCACGACGAACCCCACGGCGCCGAAAATAGCAGCCGAACCTTGCTCATGGACTGTGAGAGCTGCCACGGCGTCGTCGATTGGGAGGCACTGCCGCTCCTGACCTCGGTCTTCGACCACACGTCCTCCACGCACACCGACTTCCTGCTCGAGGGGCAACACGTCGACGTCGGCTGTGAGGAGTGCCATGCGGAGTGGCACTTCGTCCCCGTGGAGTCCGACGCGTGCACCGACTGCCACGAGGACATCCACCACAGCCAGTTCTCCCCGCGGACGTGTGAGGACTGCCACAGCGTCGATATTGCCGCCTTCGCCCTACGAAACTACGATCACGACAAGACCGAGTACCCACTACACGGCCAACACCAGGGCGTCGCCTGCGAGGACTGCCACGGAGACGGGGAGTCCGCCACCTACGTGGACCTGCCCCACAACCGGTGCGACACCTGCCACGCCGATCCCCACGAAGGCCAGTTCAAACCGAGGGACTGCGACGCCTGCCACACCCTGTCCCTGGCGAACTTCGCCATGCCGGAGATCGACCACGACGAGACAAACTTCCCGCTCAATGGCGCCCACAAAGACGTCACCTGCGACGACTGCCACGGATCCGGTCCCACCGCGACCTTCGCCGGTCTGCCCTTCGACGACTGCGCAACCTGCCACGACGACTTCCACGAGGGCCAGTTCCAGCCGGATCGATGCGACAGCTGTCACCTCGACGGGACCTGGGAGACCGAGACCTTCGACCACAGCCGCACCGACTACCCCCTGACGGGAGCGCACGTCGAGGTGGCCTGTGCCGATTGCCACGAGGTGGACGGCGTCGAGGTTTTTGAGGACATCGCCCACGCCACCTGCAACGACTGCCACGCCTCCGATGACCCCCACGAAGGCGGATTCCCGGCCGATCAGTGCGCCGAGTGCCACGTCACCGACGACTGGGCACAGGTGGCCTACGACCACTTCGCGGAGACCGGATTCGCCCTCGCCGACGCCCACGACCTCAGCTGCACCGAGTGCCACGATCAGCCCGCCTACAACGGCCAGGAATCCACCTGTGAGTCCTGCCACGACCGACCCGACGGGCACTTCCCGGGCGCCTGCGACGAGTGCCACCTGCCCACGGACTGGTTGACCGGAACCCTCGGAGAAAATGGCCACGACATCACGGGCTTCCCGCTTCGGGGCATGCACGAAGTCACCAGCTGCACCGAGTGCCACGAACCCGGACACCCCGCGACCTCGGCCTCGACCCAGTGCGTGGACTGCCACCGCGGCGAGGACCCCCACCGAAACCTGGCCGGAAATGTCTGCGAGGACTGCCACGGCAGCTTCGACTGGAACCGGGTCCGCTTCGCGCACGCCGCGACCGGCTTCCCCCTGCGCGGCAACCACAAGCTCGCCACCTGCAACGACTGCCACGCCACCGGATTCGCCGGCACGCCCCAGGAGTGCTTCCAGTGCCACCGGTCGGAACGGCCGAATGACGCGGTGCACACGGGCGCTGCGGGCATCGAGTGCGCGACCTGCCACCGCCCCTACGACTGGGAGCGGGTGCGGCCCAATCCCCATGGGAACTTCTGATGACCGATCGAACCAGCTTCCTACTCCTCAATGCCCTGGCGATGGCGGCGCTGTGTTGGGCGTGCATCGAGCCACCCGGCTTCGGCCCGGTCCAGCACTTCCCGCTGGTGGGCGAACACGGAGAGTTCACCTGCGTCGACTGCCACACCGAAGACATGACCGCCGAGCCGACAAGTTGCATCGACTGCCATCTCGAAGATCGGCCCGACGAGCATGAGAGCAAGGGCTTCGTCGGCGACTGCGGTGACTGCCACGACCCCCTGGACTGGAGCGACGTCGAGTTCGACCACCGCTTCCCGAAGAACCACGGCGACCCGCCCAACGCGTGCGAGGACTGCCACACCGACCCCAATGACTCGAGCGCCTTCCAGTGCATCGAATGCCACTCCGACAAGAAGGACTTGCGCGACGAGCATCAGGGCGAGACCAACAACTACGAGTACAACACCGCCGCCTGCTACAACTGCCACCCCGATGGCCGCGATTGAGGAGGATCTACGCCATCATGGCCGGACTACTCGTGCTCGGCACCGGCGCCGGCAAGGAGGAGGTCGTCCGCAACCGAACCACGGTTGGGGTCGACCTGACCCACGCGGCCACGACTGGAGACACCGCCACCGGCGTTCTCCTCGACGAGAAGCTGCAGGCCGAGATCTTCGACGGCGGAAAGGTAGACGGATCGCTGTTCGTGAACGGGCGCCTTCGCTATGGCCTCGAAGATCAGCGGTACGACGACTCCCGGGTCCGCGACCTCCGACTGCACCTGGACGGGCCCAACTGGGAGGCCGACTTCGGGCGAATCCCGGTGGATGGCGGTTTCCGGCTGGTAGACGGGACCCGGCTCCTCGGCCACGTCGGAGATCGTTGGAAACTCGGCGCCTGGGCCGGATCCGGAGTGAGCCCCTACACCACCCTGCCTTCGGCCCGCTTCGGCGGCGGTCCCATCGCGCAGTTCCAGGGAGACCGCCTGCGGATGGACTTCCTCGGAGAGGTTCTGGTCGGCGATCTCGGCCTCGACAAGCTCTCCGGGGTCGCGTCCATGCACTGGGATCCGACCCGTCGTATCAACCTGTCCTCGCGCCTGGATCTGCAGTATGGCGGTCCAGATCGACCCCTCTCGATTGCGGATGCCTCCGTCTTCCTGTGGGTCCAGGCGCACGACCGGGTTCGATTCGACCTGCTCTACGACGGGTACTCGTCCTACGCGTATCTGTGGAGTGAGAAACAGGATCCCTCGGTCACGCGCTTCGCCCAGAACGCCGTCGGGATCGACCCGAACCTGGTGTTCGCCGTCGATGAGCTGGACGACTCGATGTACCACCTCACCGGCGGCTCGGTCCGCTGGAAGCCCACCGACTGGGGACTGGATCTGCGAGCGACGGCTCGCTACCGCTATCACGCGCTGCCCGAGCGCCAGTACTCCAGGTTCACGCTGCATCAGGGCGTGACGGGCATGCTCGACGGCCGCCTCGATGTGGCCGTCCAGGAGTCGTACCTGTACTGGGGCGGCAGGCCGGGTTGGCACGCGACCGGCCTCGTGTTTGCCGAGCCCTTCGGGGAGACGGGCGTCGCACTGGACGGATCGATTCAGTACGGCGTCAAGCCGCTCCTCGACAACACCTACATCCCCGGACCGTACCTGTACGCCGACGGATTCGTGGATTGGATGGCGCCGAATGCGCGGTGGATGCTCTCCGCCGGGTACGGCTACTCCCGCGCCCTGGACCTCGAGATCTGGGACCAGGAGCATTCCGCCATCGCCCGCATCACCTGGAACCTGCGCAAGCAGAGGAAGGACGAATGAAGCTCCTCGGAAACCTGCTGTTGTCCCTGTTCGTGGCCTTCAACATCTCGGTACTCGCCGGGACGTTGTGGATCGGCCGCTCCTACTACCCACTCGAGAAGGCGACGCGGCACACCCACGACCTGCACCAGTGGCTCGCGCCCGGAGCTGCGTGGGGTCTGATGCTGGGTGTGTGGGGCACCGGGCTGATGGTGGTGATGCTCGTCTACACCCTCCGCAAGTGGCTCATCGGCTTCAGCCGCCTTGGCGGACTGGGAGCCTGGCTGCGCTTTCACATCGTCTGCGGCATCGCCGGACCGCTCTTCATCATCGTGCACAGCGGTCTGTACATGCCCGCCGGCCTGATCTCGGTGGCCTTCTGGTGCATGGTGCTCGTCGCCTTATCCGGGATCTTCGGGCGATATGTGCACGGCCTGCTGCCCAGACTCCGCGGCGGCCAGGAGATCGCCTGGGAGGGTGCCATGCTCGAGATGGCCGACCTGCGCGCCGAGCTCGTGGCCGAGACCCGAGACGACCGCGGCGACGAGATCGGCGACGCTGTGGCCTTGGTAGAGGACTTCGTCTACGACGCGCGAACGCTCGGAGATCTCGTCGGCCTGGCCATCGAGACCCGCTTCCGAAGGCGGAGCATCAACGGATTGCTCGCCGTCTCTGCACTTCCCTTCCCGGTTCGGCGGCGGGCGCGGCGCACTCTGTTTTCCCAGCTCCGCTTGCGCCGGGGAATGGAGGCCAGCGCCGTAGCCCACCGCCTCTTCCGCTACTGGCACCTCTTCCATCGACCCCTGGCCGCCGCGATGTACGTCATCGCGGTCGTGCACATCGCCACCGCCGTGCTCCTCGGCGGCAGCGTGACCGAACTCCTGAAGTTGGTGCCTTGATGCTCTATCTCCTCACATTGGCCGCAATCTTCCTGTTCTTCCTCATCCCCGCCTACCTCGCGTTCTGGTGGGAGGAGCGACAGGCGCGCAAGAGCCTCGCCAAAGCCCAGGCGAACGGCAGAAACGAGCCGGTCAGCATCCGTCCGTGGATCGACCCAGCCGGCTGCATCGGCTGCGGCGCCTGCACCCGGGCCTGCCCCGAAGGAAAGGTCCTCCGGGTGCTCGATGGCACGGCCGTTGTGGTCGAGGCGGCGTCCTGCGTCGGTCACGGAGCCTGCGAGGCGGCCTGCCCCACCGGTGCCTTGGAGCTGGTGTTCGGCTCCGAGCGGCGCGGCGTCGAGATCCCGGCGATCAGCCCCGACTTCGAGAGCAATGTTCCCGGCCTCTTCATCGCCGGAGAACTCGGTGGAATGGGCCTGATCGCGAACGCCGTCGAGCAGGGGCGACAGGTGGTCGAGCACATCCAGAGATCGCGACCCACCGCTCCAAAAGGCGGTCTCGACCTGGTTATCATCGGCGCGGGCCCCGCGGGGATCTCGGCGGGACTGCACGCAGCCGAAGCGGGGCTGTCCCACCTCATCGTCGAGCAGATGGAGCTCGGAGGCGCCATCCGCAGCTACCCCCGGAAGAAGATCGTCATGTCCAAGGGATTCGAGCTCCCCGGCGTCGGCGTGGTGCCTCCGGGGACCCTCACCAAGGAGGAGCTGATCGACCTCTTCGAGCAGGCGGCCCCAATGCTCGAGCTCTCGGTGGGAGAGCGCGTCACCGGCATTTCCCGCGTGGGTGGAGCGTTCACCGTTGAGACCGACAAGCGCTCACTGCGGTCGGCCCGGGTCCTGATGGCCATTGGCCGCCGCGGTACGCCGCGTCGCCTGGGTGTTCCCGGAGAAGACTCCAAGAAGGTGGCCTATCGCCTGCTGGAGCCCGACGAGTTCGAGTTCGCCCACGTGCTGGTGGTGGGAGGCGGAGACTCCGCTGTGGAGGCCGCCTGCGCCCTGGCCGAGGTCCGCGGAACCCGCGTCAGCCTCTCCTATCGCCGCCAGGCCATCAGCCGGCCGAAGGAGGCGAACTGCCAGAGGCTGGACGATCTGGTGATGGCGGGGAAGATCGACCTGTACCTGTCGAGCGAGGTCATCCGGATCGCCGGGGACCGCGTCGCTTTGCAGACCCTCGATGGCGAGGTCGTGCTGGCCAACGACCAGGTCTTCGCCTTCATCGGCGGCTCGCTTCCAACAGCGCTCCTGACGGGAGCCGGCATCCAGATCGAGCGCCACTTCGGAAAGCGCATCGAGGCTGTCGCCAGCTGACTTTCCCGTTTTCGAATGCCTAAGTCGGGAATATGGCACACAGAATCTTCGATTTCGCCACAGCTGGAACTCGCTCGACCGCATAGGGTCGAAGACAGTACCGGATCCGATGCCATGATTTTCGCCCTTCTCAGCCTCATCGCAGCCCACGGCATGACCTGTCCGGAGGCCTCTGAAGAGCAGTGCCTCGCTATCCTGATCCAGGAATTCCGCGGCGCGCGATACCTCGACGCGGCCCAGGGCTTCGGCGAACTGTTGGACACTGAGCAGGCGCCCACCCAGCGCACGAAGATCGCGTACTACCAGGCAAAGTCACTGTACGCACTGGAGATGTACCAGTCGGCAGCCCACTATTTCGAGGAGGTCGTCCTCGTTGGACCGAAGGACCCCTACTTCAAGTACGCCCTTCCACACCTGGTCGACATCGCGCGGTGGTCGGGGAACAACCACGACCTCACGGGGCTGGCGAGGAAGATTCCGCCCGAGGCCTACCCGCGACGGGCGAAGAACCACCTCTACTACGTCCAGGCGCGGGAGATCCTCGACCAGGGCCGCCTGGACGACGCCGCCCACTATCTGGGCCAGATCTCCGCGAAGTCCGAGCTGTACGTGCATACGCAATATTTGACCGGGGTCATCCACCTTCAACGTGGAAAAATCAGAAGTGCCCGCGACAGTTTTCGCGCCGCACTGGTCGCCGCGCCGGCACCGACCTCCGCCAATCAGCTCGCCAGGACGAACGCCACCCTTGACCTGGCCGAGATCGCCATCGCGCGCCTGTATTACGCATTGACCCGCTACGAGCAGGCCTCCTGGATCTACGAGCAGATCCCGCCGACCAGCACCCAGGGCTCATCGGCACGGCTCGAGGGTGCTTGGGCGTTGTTCATGCTCCACGACGACGCAGGGGCGCTGAAGGCCCTGGACCGAATCGACGAGGCGGTGACATCGCCGAAGAAGCGCGCAAAGCTCCTGGACAAACAACGAGCCCACGAGATCGTGTGGCCCGACTTCCTGCCGAGCACCGAGATCCTGCGTGCCCTGGTCCACGTCTCTCGCTGTGAGTACGCGGAAGCAGAACGCATCCTCACCGCCTTCGAGGCCGAATACGAATCCCTCCCAGACGTCCTTCACGACCGGCAGCTCACCGACGACCAACTCTTCGAGCGATGGCTCGCGCCCGATGCCTCTCAGCGAGGGGCAATTGATGCCCGCCTGCTTCGGAGTGGCAAACTCCGGGCGTTCGTCGACAACATCGCCATGATCGACCGGGAGCGACAACGCATCGGCGCCCAGAAACAAGAATGGCGAGACGGCGTCGGCGCCGACCTGCTAGGCCACCTGACCGATGACGAGGCCCGCTACCGCGACGTGGCGGTAGAGATCCTGAAGGAGGAGCTGGTGGAGCTCGAAGCCGAAGTCGCGGATCTGCTCAAGCAGGCTGGGACGCTCCGAAGCGAAGTCGCGAAAATGCGGGGTTCTGGCTACGAATTCGCCCGCCAGTGCGGCGACCACTGAAATAGTCCCTGGACCCGACCCGTACCGGTTCCGCATAGGGAGAATCATGGAAATCGCATTGGCCTCGACCGGACTCGTCTTCGCGGTGCTGTTTCTGCTCTCGATCCTGGTGCAACCCAACGTGCTCCAGCTGTCGGTTGCCATGGTCGCCAAAGAGCATGTGCCGTGGGGCAAGGCCCTGACAGTCGTTTTGCTCGGCACCATCGCCAACTGGACCCTCGCCTGCGGTCTGGGCTGGACCGGCGTCGGAATCGTGCCGATGTGGGTTCTGCAGTTCGTCGTCTGGGCGTGGCTGTGCGGCTCCATCCTCAAGATCGATTTCGCCAAGGGCGCGGTGGCCGGCATCGTCATGTGGATTCTGAACATGGTCATCCTGACCGGCATCGGCGCGGCGACGGGTGTGACCTTCCTCGGTGTGAACGCCATCGCTGGCTAGAAGATCTTCTGGTACGGCTCCAGGGGTTTCCGCGGCTCGGTCCGTGTCTCACCCGTGAGGATCTCGAAGACGTTGTTGCTGATGGCCTGCGCGATATCTCCGGTGGGGAGGTCGTTGCAGTCGCGACCAAAGGGGTCCTCGATCTCCTCGCCCATGAGCTCGATGCCCACCAGCGCGAAGAAGACGAGCATCACCACCGGCACCGTGGCGAGGTGGAACGTCTGGGCGAGTGCCCACGGCATCAGGACCCCGTAGGCGCTGATGAACACCTTCAGGTAGACCGCGTAGCTGAACGGGATCGGGGTCTTCTTGATCCTTTCACAGGCGCCGAGGATGTCGAGCAGCGATTGGTGCTGGGCCTTGATGTTGATGTAGTCGCCCTCGTTGATCTCGCCGTCCCGGTGGGCCTGGGCCACGCGCGCGAAGATGCGCAGCGCGATGAAGTTCGGGATGTGTTGCTTGGAGCCGTAGAAGGCCTTTTCCTCTTCGGTCAGGTGGCAGAGCAGCTCGAGCTTGGTGCCGTGGCGGAGGTGCTCGGCCAGGGCGAGGCAGAAGTTGGAGATGTGTTTGGCGAAGTACCGCCGGGTCTCCGGATCCGGTGCCGGGAACATGGTGTCCACATAGATGGCCATGTTCCTGCAGTTGTTGACGAGCGCACCCCAGTGAATGCGGGCCTCCCACCACCGGTCGTAGGCGGTGTTCGTCCGAAA
>Ga0315336_1004057_pt1 | contig 18155 bp, 19 predicted proteins | sample ASW5metaG_FD_204512 | JGI IMG/M metagenome (GOLD analysis project Ga0315336, IMG submission 204512) | Ammonia-oxidizing marine archaeal communities from Monterey Bay, California, United States - ASW #5 | ecosystem: Environmental > Aquatic > Marine > Intertidal zone | place: USA: California... | reverse complement strand
AAGAGCGGTTATTTCTTTTTTAGAGATGGGCCGATATTTGTCCGAGTCTGATGGTTGTATCATTGGAATTAATACGAGACCGACAGCATATGGATCATACCCACCCATAATATTTCTTTCCATTCGTTGTATTTCTTTATTTTTTTTTATGTGTGCAATATCTGCGTTTGGGTATCTTTTGGACATATATATAATATATAAGAAAAAAATATATCAAACTATTCTGAATTTTGATAAAGCTCCTATCAACGATAATGAAGTAATACCATCTCTTGTATTTCTGTATAGAAGACAAACATCATTTATGTCAGGAGTTCTGGACGTTCTCACTTGACTTATTTATCAGTATATAATTATGTAAATAGTGAATTTATTTGATTGTTCATGTCATTTGTATCGCGATATACCTTAGGTTCTTTAAATGATTTAGCATCAATTGGGGTATTGTTCTTATTGTCGCTATCTAATAATTGCTTGAAGAAATGATTTTTTGAATTACTATCTATATAGTCTTGAAATTGATTTTCAAGTTCAGGGTTAGGATTGATATGATTCCACGATATATGTAATACGCTCGGAGAATTATATATACATTTAAATCCGTTTCGCTGTAATCGTTTTAAAATATATTCTTTACACATTTCATAATCGTATAAGGGAAGTCCATATACAAATTGAGGAACATTGTAATGTGTTTCACCTTTACCTTTTACCGATTGATTTGTAATATGATTATGACATTTTAATAGAACTTTTTTGTATGTTTTTATTTTAATTAAATCCTTGGTGTCTCGTTCTCTTGATAATTTATAAATATTAATCATATATAATAAAAATATAATAATTATTATATTTTCATCATATAATATTATTAACTAATTTAAAGTTAGATAAATATCACTAACGGTTATCCGTTTGACGACTATTAGGTATTTTTCATTAAACTTATATCAATGTCTCAATCCACTTAAGTTTAAAAGAAACACTATTTAAATCATCCAGTGCTTTTTTTTGGTCATGGTTCATTTTATCTAATTTAGAAATATTTAATAGTTTATTATATCTTTTAGTTTGATTCCTTTTAAATTTGGTATACTGATCTGGGTCGGTTGGTAGATTTAAATAATTTTCTATATTTGATAGAGGGATATTATATTTTTTAGAAAGATCCAATAAATCGTCGTACATACTTCCAAACTTATCTTTTAGTTTATCTTCCGCATTGGTCTCTTCTTTCGCATTGGTATCTTCTTTCGCATTGGTATCTTCTTTCGCATTGGTATCTTCTTTCGCATTGGTATCTTCTTTCGACTTTACGATATGTATAGATTTATTATACAAATGATTATATAATTTAAGAATTCGTATATAGAATTCTATTTCTGTATAATATTTATTATTACAAAATATTATATTAGCATAATCATTATCATCATCTAAAATATCATCGTTGAATACTAAATCATTATATCTTTTATAAATATAATCCATATCTTCTAAAGCTTTATCAGTATATATACTACGCGTATCTTGATAAAATTTTATAAAATTATTATTAATTAATGGTTCGTTACAGGACATTTACATAATAATTAATAGAGTTATATTTAAATAATTTATTATGAATATATATATATATATGGATACTAAAAATATAATATATAATAAGGAACTTAATACATTTACAAATCCCTCGAAAGACAATGATATAATAAGCGTAACCCTAGCTTTAAAAATAAACGAGGGAGACAAAGAGGAAAAGAGAATGAAAAGAATATTAGCAATGCGATTTATGAAAGTATTACAATATATAAATAATCATCCAAATAAAGAAGAACTAATAAAGGATATATTTAATGAAAATGGTAAGGAACTGGTAATTACAAATAAAAAACTATCATTTATTAAAAAATTATATGTTAACGATAATTTACGCCTTATAATGATTGTTACGGATGATTATAATCTAATATTACCTTTCGGTAAAAAAAAATTAGATATAATAGATTTAAATGCAAATGTTTCAAAAAAACTAACTGATGGAGATGAAGAAAAAGCCAAATATAAAGACCTCCACGATAAAAAAATAGTAAAAACGCTTTTCAAATATATAACAAAACTTACTAAAAGTAAAGGAGGGCCCGTGAAGAAAGGAGAGTCCGTGAAGAAAGGAGAGCCCGTGAAGAAAGGAGAGCCCGTGAAGAAAGGAGAGTCCGTGAAGATAGATTGTGCAATATGCGACGGTGTGAATAAATTATTAAGTAAAGAGCAAATAGAAAAAAAGAAAAGAGAAAAAATTAAAAATATAAAGGAGTACGAAAAACGAGAAGAAGAGGAGAGAAAAAGAAAGAATATTATAGATAGTGAAGATGATTATGATACAGTTAAAAAAGAGTGTAATGAAATAATAAATAATAAATACCAATTATATAAGAATTATGAAAAATATATAGATTATTTCAATGATACTTTTTATCCGCGTATAAATCTCAATACTATTACTCCAAACAGAACTAATTTTATTCCGTTTTTAAAAAATTTGTATGACGAATTTGATAAAGTTAATAAGAAAGTTCCAGAGTATGTTAAATATAATATATATCAGAGATTTGTGTCTAATTATATTCAAGAATATACACCCTATAGAGGATTACTATTGTATCACGGTTTAGGTTCTGGTAAAACGGCGGCAAGTATAGCAATATCGGAGGGATTTAATAATAAAGACGTAGTTGTATTATTGCCATCTTTACTGGAGGATCAATTTAAAAGCGAAATTAATAAATATGTATCGGTTCGCAAGTATGATAAAAATAGTTGGAAGCTATGCGAACAGATACCCCGAAAGTTATTGCCGTCAAACCATCGTCTTTATAAAAAAACTTCGGAAGAATCGGTTGATATAATATTTAGAGAATATCAACAAAATATTAATTATAAACAGAGTATAGATAATTACTTCTATTATCAAAATATTAATTTAGAATCAATTATGAATAATATAAATTATGAAGAGTATGAAGAAGATTCCGACGATGACGAATACGATGAACTGGAGGAGGATGATGACGAAGGGTGGAGTATTGAATACGATGATAAAATAGATAATCCCGAAAATGTTATTTACGATTCAACGAAGAATAAGTTCAAATATATTAGTGGAAATATAGTTAATCTATATTTACCTATTTCTAAAACTCAGGATAAACAAGATACGAATGATATTGTAATTAAAACAAATTTTAAAAAAGTATTAGATTATATTAATACGATTGACGATAAGGAACGGGTGCTATCCGATATATTTTACCCAACGCCGATAGGTTTGGGCGAAGAAATTAATATTCCGGAGGACAAACTAGAGTCGCTAAACCCAGTAAGTAAGATATATATCAATAAAAAAATAAATATATTGTTGTTGGTATTAGAAGATGAACAATTTGTGATAACATCAACTAATCCTCATTATCAAGAATTAATTTTAGAAGATTCCGTCCGAGAAATATTAATGTCCGACGATATATTGAATAATGTAAATACACTTATAAAATCATCGCGTAAGCGAAAACCCAGAGTTACCAAAAAGCCAAAATTAGAAGGTCCTAAATCAAAGGCCGAAAAGGAAGGTTTAGATTTAAAGATGGCGCGTCAGGATTATAGGAGAATTTTAAATAAAATCAAATCGGATAATCCTAAAAAAAGATATGGGGCAAATAAGCAATTATTCAGTAGATTAAGCGGAGTCGAACAAACCGAGTTGATATTTGCCGCATACACCGAAGAACAAAGTGCCCCTTCTGATCAAGAGGACTCAGAGGAGGCGATGAAAGGAGGATTAATCTCTAAAAGAAAAAAGAAGAAATCAATTTTAGAAAACCCATTCGTCAAAGATGGTAAAATATCAATATACGTGAATAAAATAGAATTAGGTAAAACTCCGAAAGTGTCGTCGTTTTATAGTAGAATTAAAAAAAGTGAGAAAGTCAGAGATCATTATAAATCTAATTGGGACTCGTTAACCGAGGAACAAAGAAATATAATAATAAAACAAGTGGACCATCGTATTAATTCAAAATATAAGACATACCGGTACAACGGGAATCCTTTTGGTGGAAAAAGTTATAATAATATATTGATTAATTATATTTCCAAGTTACCGAGCTGTTATAAAAACGAATTATCGCCCCAATTGAATAATATTGAATTGGATGAAAAAACAGGGCGATTCAATAAAAAACCTAAATTAAAATATGATACGGATTATCATATTATATTAAATTATTTGATTAATAAAGGCATTAATCCATTTAACGATAAGGTAATCATTGTGGACGAAGTACAATTGTTAATATCTTACATTAATAATGCGACCGAGCGAGGATTTTTGTTTTATAAATTAATTGCGAATGCGTGTAATGCGCGCGTAATATTATTGTCGGCTACTCCTGTTGTAAATAATATATTTGAGTTTGGTATAATTTTCAACATGTTGCACGGATATAAAAATGAAATTGAGATAAATATTAAAAGTGAAAATATTCGTAGACTGGCGGATGAATTAAAAAAGGATTCTTTAGTAGAGCAACATAGGATAAAAAGATTAACGGGTGATAATTATCAATTATTTATAATGAGAACACCAATTAATTATATTAAAAATGGAACGAGCCATCTTAAAAAAACGTATATTGGGAACCATACGTGCTCGGATAGGATATTTATTAGTAATTTAATGAAAAAATATAATCACTTTGGCGTAACTGTTGATTTAGATTCAATAAATGTAAATAAATATACACTATTTACCGACATTGGCGAGAAATATGAAAATAGTGTTTATAATTTAAGATATAATGAAAATACTATCGAACGAATGTCCGAATTATTCACTGATAATTATTACAATGATAAAGATATGACCGTAAAGCACGCTAGAGATTTTTTAAGTAAAATTCAAGGGTATGTCAGTTATTTTGCCGGAATAGTCGATGAACGCAAAGAAGAAAAGGGATACCCCGATAAATCAGAGTATGTTATTTTTAATAAAATGACCGAACAACAGTTTTCTTATTATCAAATGTATCGCAACGACGAAATTATTGCTTCAAAAAAAAATATGGGAAAGAAGAGCTTTACCTCTATCAGTAATTCTCGTCAAACGGCGATGACGATATTTAATCCGGACGGACACGCATTGCGAAAGAATTCGCATTCTAAATATATGAGCGTGGCGACCAAAGAAAGGATATCAAATATGAGTAAGCCTGAAATATTAGCCGAAGAGAGGAAAAACACTATTGCGATAATCAATACGTGTAATATATCAAATATTACGGTAAATTCTCCTAAATATACTTCATTATTAAAGATGATGTTACTATCGCCCGGTCCAATTTTAACATATAATGATTTAGTTCATTACGAAGGATTAGATACTATTGTTAAATATATGAATCAATTTGGATATGTAAATATAGTTGGGAAAGAAGCGGCGACAATAACTGAACAAATGCGTGGCGGATTGAAAGACGCATGCAAAAGTGAAGTGATTGAGGAAAACAATGATAAAATAGAAAATCACATGAAATCTATAAATAAAATATTAGAGTATGATGAAAAATTACCTGGAGATGAGGATTCGGTAGAAGAATTAAATTTGACGGGCGAAGATCATAAATATATTTTCAGAGTTGTTATTTTTAATAAATCGGAGGCGATACGTGGCTATGACGAGGAAGACTATAATTTAATGAGAGTTGGTAAAATTATCAAATTGAATGAAGATAACACTGTTGATTTGGTTTATATTAATAATACGGTAACCGAGGACAATTATTACGGAATACCCCTGGATACTGTGGATAATCACGAAGAGTTGTTACTGAGGGATAAATCGGCCGCGTATGAAAAAGAAAACAATGAATTTAATTTTACTAAAAATATAATTAAAAACGTTTCTATAGACTTATTGAATTCTGCTAATTACGTATTGTATACAGGCGATACTAAAATAGATACTAAAAGAGAGATAGTATCTAAATTCGTAGAGGAACAAAACAAGTATGGGCTGAATATTTTTAATATACTCGGTTCGATGTCTATAGCGGAGGGTCTCGATTTAAAGTACATTCGTCAGGTAAATATAATGACGCCATTTTGGAATAAAGTACGGATTGACCAAGTGATTGGTCGTTCAACTCGTATGGAATCACATATTAAATTAAAAAAAGAAGAAAGAAAAGTAGATGTATTTCATTATATGATGACTTTCTCAGAAAAACAAAAGAATCCAATCGATAAGAATAAAACGATTTTACTGGAAAAGGCGGATTTCTGGAGAACTCAAGAAGAAAAAATGTATACTATAGGATACAAAAAATTTTATCAAATTAATCAGTTTTTCAAGCTTCTCAAAGAGAATGCCATAGATTGCGAGTTTCATAGAAATATGGAGCAGCCTATTATGGAGATTGAAGACAATTTAAAATGCAATATTAAATTGGATGAAGACATACTCGGGAAAAGATACAATGTATTTTCATACTCGGAGAAATTCGATAATATGGACAAAGAGAATTCTTATTTAGGTATGGAAACTACGGGATTAAATAATTTATACAATTTAATCGTTTACGATATAAATATTGTTAAATCGGACAGCGATGAAACTGAAAGAGTAAACACCCGGTTGATACATAATTTAAAAACCGATCGGTTATTGAATTATTACAAGTATATATTAGGAAATTACACAGTAGACGATAGCGATATTCAGTTAATCAGAAGAACCGAGGACGAAAAAGAAAATATTAAGCAAATATTAGAATTAGAACCTATTGAATTTTGGAACTTTTTAGAAGAAGTATTTTCGGAAGACATTGACATAATTAATAAAATAGTAAAATATAGAGTAAATAATATAACAAATATAATTAATTATGATTTTACGGAAAAAATCAATAATAAACTGAAAGATATTGCATTAGAAAAACTAAGCGAAGATGAAATAAATATTGTTTTAGAATATTTAAATAAAATATATCACGAAAAAATAAATAACTATTATGCGTCGTTGAAGACCGTATTTATATCATTAATCAATTAACTTATTTCATATGGCCTTTATCATTTTGAATATTAATATGTCTGTTATTTTTATTAAGGATATGGCTATAAATAATATTAGTACCGATATAATTATTATGTATATCGATCATCATTATTTCACATACTAATAAAAGAAATGGATCACAACACGAACAGTCGTATCCATTGTTTATAGTGCTGATATCATAATCATTAATATGACTATAATTCTCTTGACATTGTTGTTTAGTTAATTCCTTTCCATTCCAACGCACGTTTATGGTAGTTTGGTTATATGCTTTTAAAAAAATAACAAAATTTGTTGGGTTTACAGGAGTATCCATACATTTTTTCAAATCATTATTTAATCTGTTTATCAGTGTATCCCAGAAACAAGACATTTGATATATTATTATATTTTATAATATAATCATATTTTAAAATTATTATATTTATGATATATATATATATGCCTAAATATACGGAATGTAAAACTGTTGTCAAGCAAGGGAAAAGACGTTTGGAATATGTAAATAATCGTAGAGGCACGCGCCTAGCGATACGCGTAGGAGAAAGAGGCGGACTCTCGGTAAAATCACGCACATCCCAAAGTCGTAGATACATAAAGTCGGTTTGTGAAAAAACAAATTGTGACGGTAAATTTTGGTCAACGGTGAAATCAATGAGAAAGTCAGATGTACGTAGAAAACGCTAAATTTTACGTATATACATTTCTTTTAACGCATCGGGAATGTTTGGTAATTTACCAAATTTACATAAGTCAAATGCATCAAATATATCACACCATTTTGGAGAATATGAAGTTCCAGCTAAAATACATATACTTATAAAATTATCGTAACTGATTTGTAATTGTCTTAATATATCAAATATACAGTATTCGTATACAACATCTTTAAATTCACATAGGTTTTTGTATATTTTTACTTTACCTAATAATATATCATTATCTTCCGTAAATACCCCATGGATCGTTCGTTCACGATACATTTTTACGCATTGTTCGTCGGCCTCTCCTTCGGCACATATATATTCTATAGTGCGTTTATTAAATAATTCAATTAATCTAAATTTATCTCTCTTTTTAAAAGTTATTATTTTTTTTTCTAATATTTTATTTTGAACGTGATTAGCATTGTCTTTTATTTTTTGTTTACATTTATCACGCGTTTGTCTACGTTCTGCCAGTAAATTTTGTTTTTCTGGACCCGGTTTACCATCGAAAATATATATTGGAGTTACATCGTATCGTAACAATTGATTAATTTGTTTTTCAAAATAATCTATATAGTTATTATCAGTATTGTTTTTACTTCTTATAAATTTATAAAAGAATATACTTAAATCAATTGCTATAGTTTTACCTTTTAATTGACTTAAGTGTACTCGTCGTTTAGTAGTGTATCTATTTAGTAATGAATTTAAACGATTAATTCCCATGAATGTTTATTTTAATTAAATATATAATCAATTTTTTTTATATAATTTAAAAATTGATACTAACATCATTAAAACGGCTATACCAAAAAATACGTACCCTAGAGTATTATTCAAACCGTCGTGGTGAAATAAACGGTCGCTAGCGCTCTTTTCATCATAGTCCCACACCGATTTACGACTGTTCATTTTATTCAAGGTACTATTAATTTTAGCTAATTCGTTAAATAAATGTTGATTGTCCGGACTATTCATTATATATATATATATATAAATAAAAAAAACTTAAAAATATTTAAATTTCAAAACTATATTTACTTATTTTTGTATAAGTGATTAAAAGTGGTGAAACAAATGACCAATTCTTCCGACCTCCGTTTTGGCTTCAGTTACAGCTTTATGACTTAATTGACTGACTTCAGTCACAGCTTTATGACCTTCTTGACTGACTTCAGTCACAGCTTTATTACCTAATAATTTACGGGCTTCACTGTTAGCTTCAGTACCTAATTTACTGACTCTAGTACGGACTTCATTTTCAACTTGATTACCTAATTTACTGACTCTAGTACGGACTTCATTTTCAGCTTGATTACCTAATCGACTGACTACATTTTCAGCTTGATTACCTAATTGACTGACTTCATTACCGAATTGACCGGGTTCATTTATAGCTTCATCACCAAATTGACGGACATCATTACCTAATTGACTGACATCATTTATAGCTTCATCACCAAATTGACGGGAGGAGGGAGGGACGGGGGCATCATTAACTAATGGACCTAAGTATGGATTTACACACTGGTTGTTGAGTTTAAGTAACAGTCCAGAACAACATATTTGATTTGGTTTTAAGGTACCTGTCACGTTTAAGCAAGTTTTTAATTTATTGTCATAATCAGCTATATTACTTACAATATTTGCGACATTCTGATTTTTTTGTTTGAGTATTGAATTAAGGTTAACTACATCTGCTTTAGCATTACTAATTTCCGCATCAGTTATTTCGGTTGGTAATTTACTTCGCCAATCGCCGGGGGGTGGTGGTTTTCTATATATACAATCGGTTAAATGGTTAGAATACGATGAAGTAGTGTCATCAGTTGGACCCATATTGGTATTTGGACTTGTGCCACACAAATAGTAATTATTGCCTGTTTCGTCGCAATTAGTGACTTTTATACCTGTACAACCTGCTATATTATAACATTGTACCAACGCATCACATCTGGAGTATGGTCCTGTTACCTGAGTACAGGTCGTTTTATCATTCATTATTGGGGTGCCTATTTTGTTGTTGCAGTTCAATTGCGTTTCTTGTTCATATATTTCTTTTGTCTTAGCTTGATTTTCAATTAGATTTTGATATTTAGTTTTACTTTGGGATAATTGAAGTGATGTAGAACTTATATCATTTTTAGCATTAGTATAATTATTTAATGAAACATTAAGTAGATTAATTGTATTCTTATAATTATTAGCCATATTATATATTATAAATTATATTAATTATATTAATTATATTAATTTATTTCATTTAAGATTATTTCTTTCTTGTATATATTGTTGATATTCCTTTTCAAAATTCCCAGTGTTTGTATATTTGGGATCATCGGATGGAGCGTGTGGTTCTTGATAAGCCATATCTAAAGACATAAAGTCACTACTCGGTCCTGAGTCTAATGTAGAAAAATTAGAACTGCTTGTATTATTATATGCTTCTAATTCTTGGTCGCCTTGCCCGGCGCCTTGCTCGGCGCCTTGCCCGGCGCCTTGCCCGGCGCCTTGCCCGGCGCCTTGCCCTGTACTCTGCGCCGATGTATTTTTTATACTATTCAGATATGAATAGATATTGTCACGATTGTATAGTTTATTACTGGTTTTTGAATATATACAAGGTATTTCTTTAATAAAATGTGGAAAATCATTGCTATATTTTTCATATGAAATATTCACAATTTGTTTTGATAAATTATTTGAATTTATAAATTGTAGTATACTTTTAGAATTTTCGTCATTTTCTGAATAAAACAATATATTCATTATACTTAATAATAATAATTATTTAAATATATTAAACGAAATTGATTTATAAAATATATATATAATATATTATGGATAATCTTTATGTTGAACTGACATTATCTAATGTTGATATTTCACTTGTAAATTCATTGAGGAGGATTTTTGGCGCTTCACTACCTAATGTAGCGTTTAATATGGATTCAATAAATATAGAAGTAAACGAACCGAGAACTTTACATAATGAATTTATTAAACATCGTATTTCTCTTATACCCTTGCTTAGATATGATGAAACTTTTCATAGAAATTACTCACCGCAAGAAGATTCTATTAATAAAGATTTACAAATATTTACTTATTATGATACCAGTGAAAATAAAAGAGTATTTAAATTTAAGCAAGAAATTAATGATGTTTCTTATAAAAAAATTATAGAAAAATATAAAGATATACCTGATTTTGTATTGAATGTTAAAAATAATAGCGCAGGATTAAAATCGGTATATGATAGCGATATTAAACCAAATAAATTTTTCAAAAAGGATCGTTATACTAATGAACATATTTTAATCCATTGTATAAAAAATAATGAAGGAAAAGAATCTTTAAAGATTAAACTGAATTTAACCATTGGAACAGGAATGACTAATAGTTCATATAATAATTGCGCCGCGTTAAGAATGAAAATATTGCCCGTAGATAATCCAAAAATAATAAATGTTATATATGCTAACTATATTAAAACGGAAGGAAAAGAAGACAATGACGATACGCGACATACATTTGATACATTAGTATTACCCCGAATTCACAAAAAAACAAATAATTTTAATCATTTTTCATTGACTGTGGAAAATTTAGGAAATCAAAAATCCGAACAAATCATAATGGACGGTTTTATAATCTTGAAAGTATATATTTACGATATACTTAACTGTATTACGAACGACTACGACAATAAGTTAGAAAAGAAAAATAAATTAAATATTAATGAAATAAATGAAACCATTTATGAAATTAAACTATACAATGAAGACCATACTTTGGGTAATTTAATAAATAGCTATATGAATTTATTATCGGATACCGATGAAAATATATTGCTGATTTCTTATAAAAAAGTACATCCTCTTGAAAATAAATTAGTATTTACATTAAAATATAAACAACCTACTAATATAAAAAAAGTGATACAGTTTTTTGATAATACTTTAAAAACTATAGATAATGAATTAAATAAACTTATTCATGAATGGGTAAATATTTTAGTTAACGAGTTTAATTATAAACAAATGCCCGACTATTCGAAATATTGTAGTTATATACTATTAGATAATAAATTATCATTCGTATATCGTACAGAGCGTAATATTATTCAAAACTTTCAGGTATTTAAACCATCCTCGTGGGTGGCTAAAAAAAGAAAAAAAGTATCATTAACTGAGCAGAAGGCGGCGCCCGAGCAGAAGGCGGCGCCTGAACAGAAGGCGCCGCCTGAACAGAAGGCATTAACAAAATCACCTCCTTCGGGTATGGACGGTGGTAATTTTATTAAACATTTAGATACAGAGGACTATAATCATAATGCACAGATGGAAATAATTTATAACGAACAAGATTCCCTTCCATTGTGGAAAAAATTATAGATAAACTTTAATAATACTATTATCTTGAGAAATCTTAGAAGAATTATATATATGAAGTTCGATTGAATTTATTTTTAATATTATTTTTTTATTTTCTGTTGGACTTGATAGACTGGAAATATCCGTATCGTCACAAGTATCTTCATTAAAATCATCGTCCTCGTCCTCGTCATCGTCTATAAAATCAATATCTTCCTGAGTCAACTCCTCCTCCTCCTCCTCCCCCTCCTCCTCCTCCTCCTCCTCCTCCTCTAAATTATCCTCACCTTTATTAAGAATTTTATTTAATGATACCCAGTGAGATTTATTAAAATCTATTAATTTATTATTATTACCAATTCCCAATAATAATAAATCTCCATAATATACATTATCTAAATTATTTAAGGGGGGGGGTAACTCGTGTTTGTTAATATTCTCTTCTTTGGATATATTCGAACCGTAAATATTTAACTTAACATTGGAGTTGTTGAATATTGTATTCATTTCCCACTTATGTAATAATTTTACTTTTTGTTTAATGATAGCTGTAATATTCGTTTTTTTTTTATACTCTAAGTGTTCACTGATAGATGTATCTTCAATGCTGCCATTTTGTTTTAATATTAAACAATTTATCATTATCTAATCTTATTAGTAAACTTATTTTTAAACTTTTTTTTGGTATCATTTATAATATTTTCGTTATGGGGTTTGTAAATTGCTTTATTTTTTTCAAGTAATTCTAATATATCGTCATTAAATTCGCTTAATACGCAATCCGTTTTACACCATAGCTTTATGATAGAAAAATTTTTTTTCCTACTTACTGAAATCCCATTAATAAGTTCGTTATTTATATTTTTTAATAAAGATTCTCCTAATAAATATATACTTAGTTTAGTCCATACATCTAATATATAGGCATCGTCACCGATAATTTTAAATGACCATAATCCCCCCTTAATATTGTGTTTATCTTCCCAAATTGGTAGGATCGGAATTTTCATTAAAAAATACATACTCTTATTAATATTAGGTAATATATCCCAAGAATTATTAATCTTTGCGAAATCTCGTATAGTTTTAATATCTAATATTTTTTTATAACTATCAATTGTCCATTTGCAGTTATATGGATCATGGTACCAAAAAGACCATTTTTCATTTAAATTTAAATCCATTATACTATATTTAATATTATTTTTTTATATTACTTTATAAATTTTGAATATTGTTAATAAGAGATAGTGATGGATTTATATATGGTCTTTTTTCTTTAATTAAAATAAGTGAGTTTTCTAAATTCATATGTTTCCTTTTTATTAAATAATATAGCAATACCGATACTGAACGACTGCGACCAAAGACACAGTGTATTAGTATATTATTATTATAGTTAGAATCAATAAAATGGATACACTGATTTAATTTATCACTTAATAAAATATCCTCGCCATTGTCGGCGATGTTAATATTGAAATAAGATATGTCATTTTCATAAAAATTGGGAACATCCATAGTAATATTTACAATTGCTTTAATATTATTGTTTTTCAGATAGTCGTAATCCGACGCACTATACATACTTCCTAAATATAAATTATCTATTATATGATGCGCGCCGGATAAGAAGCTATTAATAGAATCCAATGGTCCATTCTTATATAAAGCCGGGCGTTTTGGATCAAAGTTGTTAGTAAGTAATTTATTAGTAAATACGGGTATTATATTATATAGATTATTTATAAAATTATTTATGTAATTCATTTATATAAACTGATTTTTTATTTTTAAATAAAGTATTTTTAAATAATTATTTTTTTGTATATATATGTAATGAATATGAATTCTTATTCAAATTATTTTTAATTATATGACCTCCTATATCGTCATCAATGTAACCCTTTTGTAAAAAATTATTAATATTTTTATATTTGATGGTGTCTTCATTTGATTTTAATGATTCGGGATTTATCTTACATATAATTTCGGATAAATTACCGTATAATAAAAAATAACTACATTTGATATCAGGATGATAATGAAAGTTGGTAATACAATTTTCCGCCCATTTAATTAAAAATATTTTAGATTTATTATAGTTGAATAAATTAAATTTAGTATAATTATTTCTTAAATTATTCATATATATCTATAAAATAATTTATATATATATATATATATATATGTTGAGTAAGGGTAATAGTCCATATGAATCAAATCCATTATCGTTGATGTTGTTAATGGTAGTGTTATATTTATTAAAAACTATGATTGTGATGTATACTTATAATTACTTAGTCCCGAAAATATTAGTAAAAGTTAATAACGATAAACTTTTACATAATATTAATTTTACGGAAGCCTTCGCCTTAACTATGTTAATAAATACTTTATTTACTTAATACTTTTAGTCGCAAGTTCATCGGCTTTAGAATTTCCAATAGAGTGTACATCTTTTAAATTAGTATGAGATTTAATGTGTTTAAAATGTATATTGTGTGTAATATACTTTGAATATATATTTTTGATAGCATCTATATTTTTTATTGGATTACCGTCTTTTTTTTTCCAACCGTCGCGACACCAATATACGGAATATTCGGTTATGCATTTTATACTGTATGACGAATCCGTGTAAATAGTGATTTTTTTATTTAGTGTAAGTTCTTTATTCAATATATTCAGTGCTTTAGCGATTGCCAGTAATTCGGCATGTTGATTAGTTTGGTTACCCAGTATTCGTTCACTACAATTTCGCGAATCGTCAACGTCAAAATATACACCTATGCCAGCTTTAGCGTTTTTCTTCCCATTATTCGTACACGCGCCGTCCGTGTATACTATAATATGATTTGGATCTTTTTTAAACGGCGTTTCTTCTAATGTTTTTTGAATTTCGTCTTTGTTGGATTGCGTCGTAGTTATTTTAAAAAAATGATCGAGTGATTTTAACTTGATATCATTAGGGTTGGAAGAATAAAAATCTTTGGCTTCTTCGATAGATGTGAATTTTTTATAAACTGGTTTTGAAAAACCGAAGACCTGTTCTTTACAGTCGTTCCAGTTATTATAGATTCCAGGAGTTCTTCCTTTTTTTACTACGTAATATGGCATTATATTATATATAATAATATATTATTCAATTTTATATATAATATTATCAATTAACTATGACCCACCCCCTTAACCAGACCCGAATTCCAACGAATACGATAATATTTCATTCCGCCGTATTGATGGGTTTGAACAATCTTATAGCTAGAAATGTATTTTTTATATTTATTGATAAATCTTTTAGTGGCTTTAAGGCTGTCCTGTTCTCTTTTCCGCATAGTCATAATACTCTGAATTCCGCCCTCGTTGACGCGGCCGCCCTGTGCGGCGTTGTGCGAAATTCCATTGTATCTCACAATATCGCCATATTTTTCATAGTACTCCATGCAGATAAACTTGTCGTCTATCGTCGCATCTGGTGGTTGGAGTTGTATGGCTTTATCGCAGTGTTCGCAATATATTCCACCTAATAATATGAGACCGCGCTGGATATCGTGATTCGCCGACATTCCGTTCAACGTGGCGTTAAACCCGCATAACCGACCACCTGTTTTTTCCATAAGTTTGAAACCCTTATTTACCCATTTATTTAGATTTGTTATCTTTTTGAACTGACCGTATTCCTTGCCGGGCATATCGGTATACTTGTACATACCGCTGATGTCGTCGTCCATCATAACAATTCGTTTGCCGTGAAACTGGCGCCGTACCCAGTTTCGGACTTGCACGACGCCCTTTTCGCCAATCATAATATTATATTTGTTTTCTAATACTTGATTGTATAATTTCTTTTGTTCTTTATTTGCCACGACCACTACTATATTTTTTAACGGAATTTTGTTTTCTCTTAGCATTTTCAACGATTTCTTGAAGACTACTTCCGGGCGGTCGTAGCTGACGATTACGTAGTAGACCATTCTCATTCTATATAGTATAGTGATATTTAAAACTGATTTAATATCAGGTTAAATTTTATTAATAAAATATTAGGATTAGATATAATGACTAAAATAAACCCCGTGATAGCGATCGCTTCGCACGAACGCCCTAAACAACTCCAAGACAAAACCCTCTCTTTACTGAAACGCCACGGCGTGAAAATGGACAAGGTGTTCGTGTTCGCCTCGCCCGAATCATTTATAACCTATAGCGACATCTCTAATAAGTGGGGTTTTACCTTGATTGAATCGAAGGCGAGCATACTGGATGCGCGCAACCATATTATAGAATACTTTGACGAGGGTGCTAAGATTATTGAGATGGACGACGACGTGGAGGATATCGAGGTCACGGTCAAGGGGCAGAAAAACAGCTCGGTGAAAAACTTAATAACGTTGTTCAACGAATCGTTTGATAAACTAGGGAAAGTCGGATTATGGGGGTTCAATGCCAATACTAATAACTACTTCGCGATGGGTGAGGATAAATTTGGTCTATACTCCATAATCAATTCTTGTTTAGGTTATGTCAATGATAAACGAATTAAACTGACGGTCTCCGAGAAGGAGGACTTTGAGCGCTGTATTCAGTATTATAAATTAGAATTACCCATTCTGAAGCGCACGGGCTACGGAATAAAGACCAAGTATTGGAAGAACAAGGGCGGTATTCAGGATCGCTACGACTTTGAGACGCGAAAACAGGTTCAGCGTGAGAGCGCCGAGCAGATAATGGAAAAGTATCCCGAATTTTGCTTCACGAAGGAGCGGAAAAACGGAATCGTGGATATACGATTTAGACGCGATCCTTTAAAGCAATATAAAAAGAGTAAATAGTTTATAACCATTTGAACAAATTTGAACAACTATAAATATTTAAATATTTTACCAATAACACCCACCCTCTATATTCTGGTTGTTTGAAATAATTTCGTCGCCGCTCGGTTTTATGAAGTTGCATCCATTTTCGGCGATGATTTTTTTCCAAAAATCATTATTTTCCCATCGTCTACCCATAACTCCAAATAGCAGTTGAAGACCGCCCCCAATGTATATAGCCGATTTATTTAGGTCGCTCTTTATAAAATCGCAGAGCGGTAAACCGTATCCGCCGCATCCTAAAAGAGCAATATCGAAATCAATATTTTTAATATCATTGCGCATGATTTCAAAGGTTTCGTACCAATCTTTATGTATATGATTGCCGGCGCTCGTGTTATATGATTTATAAAATATAAACTCTTGGCCATCGCTGAAAATATCGGCGTTCTTAAACATTTTGAATTTGTTTTTCAGTTGTTTTTTGAATGATTCTACGAATGGATTAATCACCAAAACCTTTTTACCCTTAAGGTGATATGTCCAGGGGATTTGTTTTTCCATAATTGCGTAAAAAGGTTCCAGTGATCTGGAATGAATATTGTCTAATGTATATATCGCAATGAATGGCTTTTGTATTTCGTCTATGGCGTGGTCGCGAAAACAGGCCAATGCGTCGGAATGTTTGATTGACCTATCGTAACATTTACAGTACTCTATTATTAATTTTACATCATTGGTGTATATTCCGGCATTATTCGACAAGGCGTATAAATGATTGTGATTGATTTTTTTGTTTATTAAATATTCATAAGTGATGTATGTCTCGGCCCCGATTCCTAATCTCACGATAGAAAACGACTTATTATCCTTAATTGATTTTATAATATAATTATTAGATTCAATAATATTCATATAAATAATATATAAAACATGTTTTATATAAATATTATGTATAAAATTAATAGAGGTATGAAAGAATGGAGTTTAGATATTAATAAATTTATTCCGGACTATTTAAATAAATGTAAATTATTTGCTATAGATAACCCTCGTAATGTTCGTTTTTATTCACAGCAGGACGAGGATAAGTATATTATTCAATATTTACTAAAAGATAAAATAACCGATGGTACTTATT
>Ga0315336_1004056_pt1 | contig 18162 bp, 19 predicted proteins | sample ASW5metaG_FD_204512 | JGI IMG/M metagenome (GOLD analysis project Ga0315336, IMG submission 204512) | Ammonia-oxidizing marine archaeal communities from Monterey Bay, California, United States - ASW #5 | ecosystem: Environmental > Aquatic > Marine > Intertidal zone | place: USA: California... | reverse complement strand
AATCCCGCCACCTATACCGGCGCCTTCACGCCGATCCGCGAATGGTTCGCCGAGCTCCCCGAGTCCCGCGCCCGGGGCTATAAGCCCGGGCGGTTCTCCTTCAACGTCAAGGGCGGCCGCTGCGAGGCTTGTCAGGGCGACGGGCTGATCAAGATCGAGATGCACTTCCTGCCCGACATCTACGTGACTTGCGATCAGTGCAAGGGCAAGCGCTACAACCGCGAGACGCTTGAGATCAAATTCAAGGGCAAGTCGATCGCGGATGTGCTGGACATGACAGTCGAGGAAGGCGCCGAATTCTTCAAGGCCGTACCCGCGGTTCGGGACAAGCTGGAAACGCTGGACCGCGTCGGACTTGGCTACATTCATGTGGGCCAGCAAGCGACCACGCTTTCTGGCGGCGAGGCCCAGCGGGTCAAACTCTCCAAGGAACTGTCGCGCCGCGCCACCGGACGTACCCTCTACATTCTGGATGAACCCACCACGGGGCTGCATTTCCACGATGTAGCAAAGCTGCTGGACGTGCTGCACGAGCTGGTAGACCAAGGCAATACCGTGGTGGTAATCGAGCACAATCTCGAGGTCATCAAGACCGCGGACTGGATTATCGATCTGGGCCCCGAGGGCGGCGATGCAGGCGGCGAGATCGTCGCCGCCGGTACCCCCGAAGAGGTCGCCAAGGTGAAGGGCAGCTATACGGGGCAGTTTCTCAAACGCCTCTTCAGCCGCCGACCTGCCGCCAAGCAACCCAAGGCGGCGGAATAGCCGCCAGCATTCCGCGTCCCGTTATTCCCGCGAAGGCGCGAATCCAGGACTGACTTCCCAAACAGTTTCAGTTTAGAGATGGGTTGGAGCCGGCCCAGTTTAGGTCGTCGAGCCGGGCAAGTTATCGATATCTTCGATGTACCATTCCTCGACCGTCACCACGGCCGGGTTCTCGCCGTTCTTGTAGATCCAGGAGTCTACCGCGTAGCGCTGGCCTGTCTTGTTTTCTTCCAGCACCGCCGTCCAATGCGGCCAGAATTTCACCGGATTACCCTGGAAGGCGCCTTTGAGCACATTGCCCTTGGCAAAGGGAACCCGCACCTCGTGATGTTTGATCAACCCTTTGCTCTTCAGGAACATCAAATACGCAGTGGTGTTGGTGGCCTCGTCCACGCAATCCTGCTGGGTTGGGTCTCCGGAGGAGTTGAACTGCATGCCGGCCTTGTCGGCCGAAGTACCGATTTCTTTGCCAACATACCGCTCCATCCAAGCCACGGCATAGGCCACGGCGCGGCGTTCCTCGTGCGGCGTGTCCGCCTTCTTGGTCCGCTCCATCACCTTGGCAACTTCCCGAACGTCCTTGGCCTTGATCACCACCTTATTTGTGGTCTGGCAGCCATATCCACTGCACACGGTTACCGCGTTTTTGCTGGGCGGTTGGCTGTTCCAATCGACGAAATGGACAGTGGGATCGCCCGTGCGCGTATAAGTGCAGCCGCCGAGCAGCGCCGCAGCCAGCATCGCAATGGCAAAAACCAGACGTGATCGCATTGATTTCCCTGCGAATCTCTTGGTTTTTCTTGGCTCCCGGCGACCTGTATACCACCGGCATTGGGGCAACAGTAAGCGCAAGCGTTGAGAGCACCTGCTTTTTTCCTTAACCTGTCACATCATGGCAACAGTTCAGCCGATTCACGTCATTGGAGGCGGTTTGGCGGGCTCCGAGGCGGCCTGGCAGGCCGCGCACGCGGGCGTGCCCGTTGTGCTGCACGAAATGCGCCCCACGCGCATGACCGATGCGCACAAAACCCAAGGATTAGCGGAGCTTGTGTGCTCCAACTCGTTCCGTTCGGACAATGCCGAATCCAACGCGGTCGGCCTGTTGCACGCCGAAATGCGGCTGGCTGGCTCGTTGATTATGGCAGCGGGCGATGCCCATAAGCTACCCGCGGGCGGCGCGCTCGCCGTCGACCGCGACGGCTTCTCAGACCAGGTCACGGCCGAACTGGAAGCCCATCCGCTGATTACCATCGAACGGGGCGAAATCGATCGGCTCCCGCCCGCCGATTGGACGAGCGTCATCATTGCCACCGGCCCCCTGACCTCGCCCGCGCTCGGGGCCGCTGTTCAAGCGCTTACCGGCGAGGATGAGCTGGCGTTTTTCGACGCCATTGCTCCCATCGTGCACAAGGATTCGATCAATTTCGGCATCTGTTGGCTGCAATCGCGATACGACAAAGCGGGTCCCGGCGGAACCGGCGCCGATTACATCAATTGCCCCCTCACCCGGGACCAGTACGAGGCCTTCATCGATGCCCTGCTGGCGGGCGAAAAAACTGAGTTTCATGACTGGGAGCGCGCCACGCCCTATTTCGAGGGCTGTTTGCCCATTGAGGTAATGGCCGAGCGGGGCCGCGAGACCCTGCGGTATGGGCCGATGAAGCCTGTCGGTTTGACGAATGCGCATGATCCCGGCACCAAACCTCACGCGGTGGTTCAGCTGCGCCAAGACAATGCGCTGGGCACACTGTGGAACATGGTGGGCTTCCAGACAAAGCTGAAATATGGCGAACAGACCGATATTTTCCGTATGATTCCGGGGCTCGAGCAGGCCCAATTCGCCAGGCTCGGCGGCATCCATCGCAACACGTTTCTGAACAGCCCCAAGGTGCTCGATCGCTCGCTCCGTTTGCGGGCCGATCCGCGCCTGCGCTTCGCCGGTCAAATCACCGGCGTCGAAGGCTATGTGGAATCCGCGGCAATCGGATTGATCTGCGGACGGCTGGCCGCAGCCGGACACTTGGGCGAAATGCTCGCTACTCCGCCCCTAACAACGGCCATGGGCGCGCTGATCAACCACATTACCGGTGGCCATTTGAGCGATGAGGCATCGAGTGGTCGCAGCTTCCAGCCCATGAACGTAAATTTCGGCCTGTTTCCCCCGGTCGAACTGCTGCCGAACCCCGATGGCAGACGGCTTAAGGGTAAGGAAAAAGGACTCGCGCGTAAAAAAGCGCTCTCGGCCCGCGCGCTTAGGGACTTCGAGGCGTGGCTCGCCGAGCCTATACACGTTGCGGCCGAATGATCGGCGAAATCAGCCAATTTCAAAGGATTTGGCCATAAAGGTTTTTGTCATATTCGCCCGCTGATCGCCGCCCAGGCGAGCCGTCCATACCGGTTCAGCGGTGAAATATCGGCGATCTCCACAAGTGAACGCTGGTCGGCGATGGCCAGCACCGTGAGATAGGGTTCGACCAGGGCCAAGGTCAAAAAAGCCTTCCTGGCACCCGATGACGCTGGCCGCATGGCTTCGCGCGCCCGTCCCAGTGCGGACTCGGCTTCCATGGTCATTATCTGGATTGCCTCGACCATGCGCGGCACGTTTTCGGGGCGAAAGATATCATCGGGATCGATGTGAAGCTCAACCAGCAGATCGCGGGGCACGAAACAACGGCCTTGGGGCAAATTGAAGGGCATTGCGCGGAGCTGTCCGGTAATTCCGAGGGCAAGTGCCGCATCGGCGACCGCATGTTCGGCCTCGATCTCCCGGCCCGCGATCAGCTTGACGCCCAGCAAATAGAGCGTTCCCGCCGTTTTGTGCAAATAGGCGCGCAAGGTCGGCATGTCGGGCATCATGCCGCCCGTCACATCGAAGCTGCGCGCGTCGATCAGCCCCTTCAGCAAGGGCACCAGTTCGCCGTGCGCAGCGACGATTGGCCCAAGTGCATCTGCGATCGGGTTGTCAGTCCCCTCGCCCGCCTGAAGCGCGTCGAGCGCGTCGCGCCACCATTGCAGCCGAATTTCGCCAAGCCCCGGCTCAGTGACGCGATCAGCGATCTGAGCGATTTCCGCGTTGAAGGCAATCAGCGCCATCAGGTCGTCGCGCACCGATTGGGGCGCGAAGAGAGCGGCCAAATAACGATCCATGTCGGCGCTGCGGGCTGTCTGCCAGATCAAATCGCGGTTTGCGTCGACCACTGGCTCTTGCTGAGAAGTATTCATCGATCTAATCAACCGCGATCAAAGCCGCTGCAACCGCTCGGGCTTCGGCCAGTAACACGTTGAAGGTCCGGCAGGCGGCACCTGTATCCATGACCTCCAGGCCGACACCCTTCGTCACGAAGGCCTCGCGGAGTTTTGCGGTGGGAAATCTCTGAGTCGAGCCGGTGCCCAACAGCAAGAATTCGATCTCATCGGCTTCGTCGAACACCGCCTGAAAGCTCTTAGGCGCCAATCTCGAGGCGCCGCCTAGCTCCCAGCCATATATTCCGCTGGGCAGAATAAGCAGCGAGCCCTTGTGGCTCATATCGGCAAAGCGGAACCCGCCATCGCCATAGGCATCGATGGGTACGCGAGAGGGAAAATGCGCCGCCGGTCTTGGCATTGCTCCTGTGTCGCGCTCAGGTCCGGCGCAAAGCAGGCTCCTTGAGCTTCGGGGCCGGAGAGCCTCCACGATCGCGGTTCACCCCCAGCAGCATCAGAACCGGCGAAGCGATGAAAACAGAAGAATAGGTGCCAACCACCACGCCCCAAATCATCGCAAAGGTGAACCCGCGGATCACCTGGCCGCCGAATATGTAGAGCGAGCCGAGCGCCAGAAGTGTGGTGACCGAGGTCAGAATGGTGCGCGACAAGGTCTCGTTCAGCGATAAGTCGACCAGGTCACCGAGCTCCATTTTTTTGAATTTTCGCAGGTTTTCGCGGATTCGGTCAAAGACCACCACGGTGTCGTTGAGAGAGTAACCGACGATGGTCAGAATAGCTGCGATGATCGAGAGATTGAATTCCAACTGCAGCAGACAGAAGATCCCGATTGTCAGAATCACGTCGTGCACCAGTGCCGCGACGGCGCCAATCGAAAACTGCCACTCAAATCTGAACCAGATATAGAGCAGCACCGCGAATATCGCGGCCACCACGGCGATTGTCCCGTCCCGGATCAACTCGCCAGAGACCGTGGGGCCCACCACTTCAACGCGCCGGTAGTCGACAGTGTCGCCCAGGGTTTCCTTCACCATTTGTATGGAGCGCTGCTGGTTCTCCTCGCCGCCCGTTTGCTGTTCGATCCGGATCAGGACCTCGGAAGGGTCGCCAAACTCTTGGATCTGAACATCGCCCAGACCTATTCCGCCAAGCCGGCTGCGCAAATCCCCCAGATCCGCTGGTCCATCCTTGGTGCGGATCTCAATCAGCGTGCCGCCGCGGAAATCGATCCCGTAATTCAGATCGACAGTGAAGAACAGAAACAGCGACGCCAGGATCAGGATGCTGGAAATCGCGATCCCGACCTTTCGGAATCGCGTGAAGGGAATCCGGGTCCCGCTGGGAATGAATCTGAGGCCTTGCATATGCTTTTCCCTAAATCGGAACCTTGGAGGGCCGCCTATACTTCACCCATTGCGACACCAGCAGCCGGGTAAAGGTGAAGGCCGTGAAGACGGATGTGATGATGCCAATCGAAAGGGTCACGGCGAAGCCCCTGATCGGGCCCGAACCCAGCCAGAACAGGATGGCAGCCGCAATGAAGGTGGTGATATTGGCGTCGAGAATCGTGCCAATGGCGCGCGAGTAGCCCGCATCGATCGACGCAATGGGCGATTTGCCTGAGCGAAGCTCCTCCCGGATTCTCTCGAAAATCAAAACATTGGCGTCCACCGCCATGCCCATGGTGAGCACAATACCCGCGATGCCCGGCAGTGTGAGCGTCGCCTGGAGCAGGGAAAGCGCGCCGACAATCAGCGCGATATTCACCGCAAGCGCAATATTGGCGAAGATGCCGAACAGGCCGTAGGACACCAAAATGAATGCGAGCACCAGCGCAATGCCGATCAGGGCCGCGATTTGGCCGGCAGCGATGGAGTCCGCGCCGAGGCTGGCTCCGACAGTGCGTTCCTCGATGATAGTTAGCTCCGCGGGGAGCGCGCCGGAGCGTAGCAGGACCGCCAAATCGTTGGCCTCCTGAACCGTAAAGTTTCCGCTGATCTGTCCCGAACCGCCCAAGATCGGCTCACGGATAACCGGCGCGGAAATCACCTTGTTGTCGAGAATTATTGCAAAGGGCTTGCCCACATTGGCCTGGGTCACCCGACCGAACCGCGTGCCGCCCTGGGTGTCAAAACGGAATGTGACGATGGGCTCATTCGTCCTCTGATCAAAGCCGGGCTGCGCATCCACCAAGTTTTCGCCGGTCACCATGGCCCGCGACTTGACGATGTAGTCGGGGGTGAAGCCATCCGTTGAAGGAACTTTTTCGCTTCCAGGGGGAACCCGCGCCGACTCTGCGCCTTGCCCGCCCCTAACCGCGGTATCGACCAGCTTGAATTCCAACTTTCCGGTCTTGCCCACCATCTCCTTCAACCTGGTGACGTCGCGGATGCCGGGCACCTGGACAAGGATGCGCTCGCGTCCCTGGCGTTGAATGGTGGGTTCGGTGGTACCGAAGGCGTCCACCCGGCGGCGCACGGTCTCGATCGAGGCCTCGATGGCCGAACCGACCCGCTGTTGCAATCCTTGTTCGGTGATGGTCAGCGTGATTACGCCATCGTCTTGGCGCTCCACGTCGAGCGTGTTACCGGTCGAGCCCGTGAATACCGATGCGTTAAGGGGCAGCGAAAGCGGTCTAAGCTGGCTGTAAGCTTGTTCCAGTTGGGCCGCGTCCCTAACGCGGACCTGGACTTGGCGCTTGGGAATCGAAAGCGCCAGGCCTCGATAGCCGATGCGCTCCTTGCGCAGCGCGTCCCTGACATCACCCCTAATGGTCTTGAGCCAATCCTCGATCAGCTCTTGCTCGTCCATCCGGTAAAGCAGATGCGCCCCGCCCTGGAGGTCGAGTCCCAAATTGATCTGCTGGTGCGGGATCCAATCGGGCACGACTTCCAGCGATTTCGAATTGATCAGATTCGGCAGCGCGAAAAATGCCCCGCCGATAACCAGCAGCGTTATCAGGGCGATCTTCCAATTTGCGAAATGCAGCATTCGCTTTCCCAGGCTATCGGTTGCCGGCCCCGTCAGCCCTTACAGCTACCGACTCATTTAGTTGCGGTGACGCGCCAATCAACTCTTCTTGGCCGCTTCCTTCGGTTTTCCCTTGACCGGCACATCGGTGATCGAGCTGCGCATCAGCTTGACGCGCACACCATCGGCGATCTCCACCTGCACCTCGTTGTCATCCACAACCCGCGTCACTTTTCCAACGATGCCACCGCCCGTCACCACCGTATCGCCGCGCCGTACGGCCGATATCATGTCGCGCAGTTGCTTCGCCTTACGCTGCTGGGGCCTGATCACCAGAAAATACATGATGAGCACGACGATCAGCAGCGGCATTATGAAGCTGGTAAAGAATTCGGGGCCGCCTGCCTGGCCCGCCTGTGCAAAGGCTGGAGTTACGAACATATCGACTGTCCCTCGTGGTGATCGGCGCGCCTGGTTGGGCTAAAGGCGACGCTAGCTCTTGGGTGATTTGGCTCCAAACGGGGAGGATTCGGGCCGACTATAATCTGCCCGACCGGCAAAGCAAACCATAGCTGACGAAGCCGCTTGCCGCCGCAATCCCGTATGTTTAAGGATCATCCGGGATCCACTGTTCAGTCCTGGTCGCGCCATGAATTTTGAAGAGCCATTCTCCGGTTTGCTGCAACGAATTGCCGCCGCGCTAGACCGTTTGGCGCCACCCCACGGGCAATCGCCGGCGTTCGATTCGAGCGACGCATTTGTCTGGCAGACCGACCACGATGTGTTCGTACCCGTCGACGCCGTGAACCGGGTCCCCCTGAAACTGCTGCGAGGGATAGATTCCGTTCGAGACCGCCTGATGGCCAATACCGAGCGTTTTGCTCACGGATTGCCGGCCAACAACGCCCTGTTATGGGGTGCGCGGGGCATGGGCAAGAGTTCTTTGGTCAAGGCCGCCCACGCGGAGATTGCGGCGCGCTTGAAGGCCGAGGGAAAGGGTAACGACGCGGATCTAAAGCTGATCGAAATTCATCGTGAGGACATCTCGTCTCTGCCCCGCTGTCTGGCCTATCTGCGGCGCAGTCCGCACCGTTTTATCGTGTTTTGCGACGACCTCTCCTTCGAAGGCGACGATACGTCCTACAAATCGCTGAAAGCCGTGCTCGAGGGCGGGATCGAGGGCCGTCCGCCTAATGTGGTGTTTTACGCCACGTCGAACCGGCGCCATTTGATGCCGCGCGACATGGCAGAGAATGAGCGATCGACGGCGATCAACCCTTCGGAAGGCGCAGAGGAGAAGGTCTCGCTCTCCGATCGGTTCGGACTTTGGCTGGGCTTCCACAATTGCAGCCAAGATGAATATCTGGCGATGGTGCGCGGCTACGCCGAATTCTTCGGTCTCGAAATCGGCCGCGAACAGCTCGAAGCCGAGGCCCTGGAGTGGTCGGCCGGGCGCGGCGCCCGCTCGGGGCGCGTTGCCTGGCAATTCATTCAGGATTTAGCCGGCAGGTTGGGCGCGCAGATCACGCTCTGACGCCCGTCTATTGCCTCAAGAGAAGAGCCCAGCCGGGGCTCAGATTCCCGCCAAGTGTTTCATCGGATTCATCGGCCGCGAACCTTTTCGGAGCTCGAAATGGACCTGCGGCTTGCTCACGGTGCCGGATTGTCCCGCCTTGGCGATAATCTGACCGCGGCGGACCTTGTCGCCCCGCTTCACCAGCAGCTCCTCATTATGGGCATAGGCCGAGACCCAGTCATCGGAATGACGGATCAAAACCAAATTACCATAGCCCTTCAGCTCGCTGCCGGCATAGGCCACCACACCATTCTCGGCCGCCTTCACCGACGTGCCCTGGGGCACCGCAATGTTGATGCCGTCATTGTGCTTGCCGTTCGGCTTGCTGCCATAACTTGAGATCACCCGACCCCTCACCGGCCAGCGGAATTGGCTGGCCGACATCGGCTGCGGTTTCGGCAGCTTGCCCAGATGGGCAATTCTTTGAGGTTTGGGCGTATTTGCCTTGGGCTTGCTCGGCAATTGCAGGGATGAGCTATTCGAGGCGACCCGGACCGGCTTGATATCGGGTCTCCTATTGCTGCCAGAGGCGAGCTGCACCGCGCTCCGATTGGGCTTCGCCGCGGGCAGCGGCATAGGCCGGGCTCTGCTGGTACCGGTGCTCGCCACCGCGACCGGTGTCACGCCCGCTGGTAGTTTGATCGTCTGCCCCGGCTGCAAGGCCTCCGGGTTGCTCATATTGTTAAGCTTGGCGAGCTGCTGATGGGTCACGCCGTAGCGCCCGGCGATCGCGGCGAGCGACTCGCCCTTTTTCACCTTATAGCTGGCGTTCAATGCGACCGGCCTAGCCGAAGCTCGGCTGCGCGGAATGATCAATGTTCGGCCCACTGCCACATTGGAGGTCGTCAAATTATTGGCGGTCTTGATGCGATCTACGGGCACCCCGTAACGCTCGGAAATCGAATAGAGCGTCTCGCCCTGGCGGACCGTGACGGTTTCGCCAGCCGCAGCAGATCTTGCTGGTTGATAGGAAGCTGGTGGCGCGAGGCTTCGAGGACTCGCATTGGCATAGCTCGGGGCAGGCCGATAGCTCGGCTGCTGACCACCATAAGCCGGTTCACCTGGAATCGGTGCCAGCGAAGAAGTTACGATTTTGTCGTTGCCGGACGAATTCTGAACGAGCCCGAAGCCCGAGCCTTCGAAGCGCGAGAACCCGCCGCTGCATGCGCCCAGCATTAGCGCCAGCCCGACAACTCCACTTGCACTGATAATTCGCTTAAACGGCCAATTGGATCCGGTACTCAATACTCGCCACATCAGACACGTCTCCTTTGTCAGAGGAGTAAAGCGCCTGAGCCGTAAACAAGCTGTTAAGGCCGGACCTCAAAAGCGAAGATAGATGGTCGGCCGCTGGCACCCGGATTTCTCCAGGCGGCGAATTCATGATGTCTGTGAAGCTGGCTTAGAGGCCGTTCGCGGCCGTGAGCGACTGGGACGACGCGGCGCCTGGATTTGAGAGTTCGGCGTCGGCTTTCTTCGGCTCAGAGGTCAGTCCAAACCTCGGAAATTCAAAGCCCGTGAGATTGGTGGCGCAACCCGTCAGCGTGAACAGCGCCAGGATCACCGCTCCCGCACATAGCGTCCGCCGGAGCATCGATCTGGAGCCATCTTGGATGGGCGCGTTGGTCATACCTGTCCTTTTGCCGTCGGGCGCATCACATCAGGAGTCTGTAAAGAAGATGTGAAACTACCTGAAATAACACAAAGAATGCGGCGATATCGCGATCCGGGTGCGGCTGTTTCCCGAGCGGCGAGGTCACCCTAGCGGCGCTTGACCCTGCCCTTCACCAGCGGCACGAAGCGGACCGGCAGCAGCTCGGTTTGCTCGATGCCATCGTCGTGCTTGTCCAATTGCGTCAGGAACTGAGTCTCTCGGGTTGGCCCAAGCGGCACGATCATGCGTCCGCCAACCTTGAGCTGCTCGATAAGGGTGTCCGGTGGTTCTTCGGATGCCGCCGTGACGATGATGCGGTCGAACGGGGCCTGGGGCGGCCAACCAAGACGGCCATCCCCGATGATCGTGGTCACGTTTGCGATACCCAATTCCGCCAACCGGTCATTAGCGATCTTCTGCAGCTCGCGATAACGCTCGACCGTATAGACGCGGCGGCAGAGATGCGACAGCACCGCGGCCTGGTAACCCGACCCAGTACCAATCTCGAGGACTTTATGATTGGGTTCGACGGCCAGCCGTTCCGTCATATAGGCCACGACATAGGGCTGCGAGATGGTTTGCCCACAGTCGATGGGAAGCGCGGTGTCGGAATAGGCCTCGTCGGCGAAGGCGGGATCAACAAACAGGTCGCGGGGCACCAACTCCATCGCCCGCAGCACCCGCGTGTCGCTGATGCCGCGCCGGCGCAGCTGCATAATCAAACCGATCCGGTCGCGGGTCGCCGCCATCAAGCACCGTCATGCCGCCGCAAAAAGAATTCCTAACCGGCAATTCTGGCCGATTTCGTACCGCCGCGCCAATGCGGCGGTTGTTAGTCGGAGAATACCGACTTCAGCGCCACGCAGGTCTTGTCATGGGTCAAATTTAAGTTGAGCGGCGTTACCGAGATACGACCCTCATAGACGGCCCACAGGTCGGTGCCTTCCGCCGGGCTCGAGCGGCGCCGCTCAAAGCCAAACCAGTAATAGGGCGTCCCCCTGGTATCGAGACGATCCTCAATAGTCAGCAGTCCCTGGTCACGCCGCCCTTGCGCTGTGACCACCAGGCCCTCGACCTTGTGGGGATGCCGGTCGGGAAAGTTGACGTTAAGCATCACGCCTTCCGGCCAGCCGGTATCAAGCAACTGGCGAATCAGATCGGCGCCATGATGCAGCGGTGTTTCCCACCGGACCGATTGCGGTCCTTCCATATTGGTGGCGAGCGACAACGCGATCGAGGGAATCCCAAGCAGCGTGCCTTCGATGGCGCCCGCGACCGTGCCCGAATAGGTGACATCGTCGGCAAGATTCTGGCCGCGATTGACGCCCGAGAGCACCAGGTCAGGCGGCTTGCCGCGCATTAGGTAGCGCACGCCCATGATGACGCAGTCTGTCGGGGTGCCCCGCACGGCGTAGGTCTGATCGTTGATCGGACGGCAACGCAGCGGATCTTGCAGCGTCAGCGAGTGTCCAGCGCCGCTCTGATCGGTTTCCGGCGCGACAATCCAAATATCGTCGCTCATCTCCGAGGCGATTTTCTTTAAGACGCCAAGACCATCCGCCTCGATGCCGTCGTCGTTCGTAAGAAGGATACGCATACCGCCGCCCTATCAGCGCGCAGCGATCTTGTCGAGACCGCCCATATAGGGACGAAGCGCTTCGGGAATGGCGACGCTGCCGTCCTCTTGCTGATAATTCTCCAGAATGGCGATCAGGGTACGCCCGACGGCCAGCCCAGATCCGTTCAGAGTATGCACGAGACCGAGTTCCTTGCCGTCCTCCGGGCGAAAGCGCGCATTCATGCGCCGGGCTTGAAAGTCACCGCACACCGAGCAGCTCGAAATCTCACGATAAGCGCCCTGCCCCGGCAACCAGACTTCGATGTCGTGGGTCTTGCGGGCGGCGAACCCCATGTCGCCGGTGGAGAGCACGACCACCCGATAAGGCAGCTCCAGCCGTTTCAGCACCTCTTCGGCACAGCCGGTCATGCGCTCCAATTCGCCCAACGACGCGTCCGGCGTGGTGATCGAGACCAGCTCGACCTTGGAGAACTGGTGTTGGCGGATCATACCGCGGGTGTCCTTGCCCGCGGCTCCCGCTTCCGAGCGAAAACATTGCGTCCACGCGGTGAGCCGGAGTGGCAAATCGGATTCGTCTAAAATCGTCTCGCGCACCAGATTGGTCAGCGGCACCTCTGCGGTGGGGATCAACCAATAATCGTTTGTTGTGACAAACAGATCTTCCGCAAATTTGGGCAGCTGCCCCGTGCCGAATAAAGCCTCATCGCGAACTAGCGCCGGCGGCACGACTTCCTGGTAACCGAACTCGCCGGTGTGCAGGTCGAGCATAAAAGATGCCAACGCGCGCTCGAGCCGGGCCAGCGCGCCCTTTAGGATTACAAACCGAGAGCCCGAGATCTTGGCTGCCTGTTCGAAGTCCATCAGACCTAGAGCTTCACCAATCTCGAAATGCTCACGCGGCTCAAACTTGAACTCGGACGGCTTGCCCCATTTGCGAATCTCCAGGTTGGCACTTTCGTCTTCGCCGACGGGAACGTCATCGAGTGGGATGTTGGGGAGTTCGGCCAGCGCAGCAGCGAGTGCGGCATCAATGCGCCGTTCTTCGTCCTCACCTTGCTGGATAAAGGCTTTGAGTTCAGCGACTTCGTCGATCAAGCTTTGAGCCGTCTTTTCGTCGCCTCCGGCCTTGGCATTGCCGATTTCCTTTGAGGCCGCGTTACGCCTGGCCTGCGCGTCCTGGAGTTTTTGAATATGGCCTCGCCGCGCCTCGTCCAACTCAAGCAGCTTGGCCGAGTGCGGCTCGAGGCCCAGCTTTTTCAAGCCCTTGTCGAAGCCTTTGGGATCATCCCTGATCCACTTCAGATCGTGCACCGGCCCTGCTCCGCGTTGCGATTGGCGCTGCGCCGCCAGCAGCCTGCGAGCGATGACCGGCCTGGGCGGGCGCCCCCGTAATACGCGTTGGCGCTTGGACCGTCCAGTTCTGCAAACGAGTCCGGAATCCGGCTAGGTAGCCTCGTCAGTCTGAGTTTGTTGGCCAGTGGCTTGGCGTTTCTTTTCAGCCCATCTGATGGCCCAAATCGATAGCTCGAAAAGCAGAAGGGTAGGCACTGCCAAGCCGATTTGGCTGATCGGATCGGGCGGAGTGAGGAAAGCCGCCAATGCGAACACGCCAACGATCGCGTATTTGCGCTTGGACTTGAGCCAATCGGAGGTCACCAAGCCCGCCCGCGCCAGCAGCATGAGCAGGACGGGCATCTGGAAACAAATTCCGAACGCCAAGATCAGCGTCATGATCAGGCTGAGATACTCGCTCACCCGGGCGGTGAGTTGGATCTGAACCTGGGAGTCGCCAGTCTGCTGCATGGAGAGAAAAAACGTCATGGCGAGTGGCATCACCAGGAAATAGACCAGCGCGGCGCCCAACATGAACAGAATCGGCGTGGCGAGCAGAAACGGCAGGAAGGCCCTGCGTTCGTTCTTGTAGAGACCGGGCGCCACGAACATGTAGAGCTGCGAGGCGATAACCGGAAAGGCCAGGAAGATCGCGCCGAACAGTGCCAACCGCAGCTCGGTAAAAAAGAATTCCTGCGGCGCCGTATAGATCATCTCGATCGGCGTATCGAAGCCGACGGCCTGGCGATAGGGGCGCAATAGGATGTTGTAGATTTGCTTTGCAAAAGCGAAGCAGACAAGGAACCCGCTAAAGACGGCGACGATCGACCAAATCAATCGCTTGCGCAGCTCGATCAGGTGATCGATCAGCGGCGCTTTGGTGGCGTCGATATCGTTCTGGGACATCTTGGTTTAAGCCCGGCTTCTTGCCTTACCCGCCTTGCTCTTTTTGGCTGCCGCATTGGCACGTGGCTTGCGGGCTCGCGGCGTCTTTTTCGGCGTGGCTTTTTTGGGTGCTGCCGTTTTCGCGCGGACGGTCTTCTTGCGCGGCGTCTTCGGCTTGGCGGCGGTCGTCTCGTACAGGAGATCGCTATCGACGTCGTCGATTGGTTCGCTGACGGGTTCGATGCTCTTGCTCACCGCCTCCTTGACGGCATTGGCCGGGTTGATGTTCCCCAAGCCAGCCAGTTCATTGCGCACGTCTTCCAAATCGGATTCGCGAATTGCATCTTCGAACTGGCCACGAAACTCGCTGGCAGTGCGCCTGAGTTTTCCCACATATCGCCCCATCGTCCGTAGCATGGCCGGCAGATCTTTTGGTCCGACGACAATGATCATCACCACAGCGATGACCAACAGTTCGGTCCAGCCTATGTCGAACATGAGCTCCGCGCCTCTCGCCAGCGAGCCGGCCGATCAGGGATTAGCCGATCCAGTCCGCCCAGTGCGGCCGCGGCCAGTCGATCAGCGTGCCTTATGAGGATTTGGCCTTGCGACGCTGGGTTGTTTTGGTCGATGCCGCCGGCTTGCTCTCGATGGTTTTTGCGGTCTCGTCGCTGTCCTGATCGTCCTCGTTGATGCCCTTCTTGAAGCTCTTAATGCCTTGAGCCACATCACCCATCAGCTCGGAAATCTTGCCGCGCCCGAACAGCAGCACGAGCAGCACCACGACGATCAGTATTTGAATCCAACTTGGCGTCATTCCAGCAAACTCCTTAGCGGCTCGACGGCATTCTCAAGCCGCCAGCACTATTGCATCAATGCCCCTTTGGCAGCAAGCAAGCGCACCAATCAGCCTTAAGCGTCAACGGCGCGCACAAATTTCGCATGATTTTCAAATTCAGTGGCCGGCGCGTTCGAAGATCATGACGCTTGCCGGTTCTATCGAGACGCCAATTTCCGCTCCCGGCGGCGGTGCTTCATCGCCCCGCACACGCGCCACCAGCGGTTGCTCCAGACCTTCGATGCCAATTTCAAGCAGGGCGGATTCACCCAAAAACCGAATGTCGAGGACCTCGGCACCCTTGCCCTTCTTTGGCCGAACCAACCGGACATCGCTTTGGCGCACACAGAGCACTGCCTCGGCCCCATTTGCGAGGCCGTTCGCCGGAAAACGCCCCAGCGGTGTTTTCACAGCTCCGCGTTCCACTTTGCAGCTGATCTCGTTCAGGTCCGAAAACAGGCGGGCCGTGTCGACGTCGGTGGGATTGCGAAACAGCTCCTCCGCCGTACCGACCTGGATCAGCTTACCTTTGCGCATCAGGGCAATTCGATTTCCCAACCGCATAGCCTCTTCAGGCGCGTGGGTCACGATCATGCAGGTGGCTCGGGTTTCTTTGAGTATTGCGAGGGTCTCTTCCCGCATCACGTCACGCAGGCGGCTGTCGAGACCCGAAAACGGTTCGTCCATCAGCAGCACGCTGGGCCGCGGCGTGATGGCGCGCGCGAGTGCCACTCGCTGCTGTTCGCCGCCCGAGAGAATATGGGGATATTCGTCGGCATAACGCTCGAGGCCCACCCGCTTCAGGGCGGCCCGCGCCTCCCGCAAAGCTTCCCGGCGGCCAAGACTCACCAATCCAAACGCCACATTGTCGATGATGCTGAGATGCGGGAACAGTGCGAAGTCCTGGAACATCAGACCGACCCCGCGGCGTTCGGGTGGCACAAATCGACTGGGCCCCGCGACCTCCTGCTTGTCGATCAATATCCGGCCCGATGTGGGCCGCTCGACGCCGGCGGCCAACCGCAGCAATGTGGTCTTGCCACAGCCCGAGGGACCGAGCAGGCATAGAATCTCGCCAGGCTGAATGTCCAGGCTTACGTCTTCCAGGACCGCCGCCCCGCGATAATGGCGCCCCACGTGCTCGAAGGTCAGCTGTGCGGCGATGGTGGCCGCAGCGGTGCCGCGCGGACCCCAGGGCCTCGACTGATCTAAGCTTGCTTCCTTGCTGGCGCGGCGTTGTTCCACTGGTCGGTCAAACTCGATTTGGGCGAGGCACCGCGACCCCCGCCCCTCATCGCCGTGCTAAACGGCGCTTCGGTCGCTCGAAGGGCTGGCGTCCGGATCTGTATCATCGGCCTCGGTTGCGAGCGGCTCCTCCTCGTCCGGTTCGCTATCCAGCGGATCCTCATCCTCCCGCAGGCCATCGGCATCACTTGGGAGCGGAACGCTAAAACCCGGTGGCAGGGCATTGTCAAGCAGCCCCGCGCCCTTCAGTTCGCCAAGCCCCGGCAAATCCTCGATGGTCTCGAAGCCAAAATGCTCGAGGAATGCCGGCGTGGTGCCATAGGTGATGGGCCTGCCAGGCGAGCGCCGGCGTCCCCGCATTCTAATCCATCCGGTCTCCAACAGCAGGTCGAGCGTTCCCTTGGAGAGACTCACGCCGCGGATCTCCTCGATCTCGGCGCGCGTCACCGGCTGGTGGTAAGCCACGATCGCCAACGTTTCTAGGGCCGCTTTTGAGAGCCGCCGCTGGTCCACTGCGTGCCGCTCTAGTAGAAATGCCAAGTCGTCGGCCGTCCGGAATGCCCATTTGCCGGCGACCCGGACCAGATTTACGCCGCGCCCGGCATAGAAGCCTTGCAACTCTTCAAGAAGCGCCGCGATATCCTCGCCACTCGGCAGATGGCCCGCAAGCGTCTCCTCATCGAGCGGCTCGGAGGCAGCGAACAGCAATGCCTCGATTACCCGAAGGCGCTCGCGCCGGTCGGCCGAGGGAAGCGCGGTAACATTCTCCGGAAAGGCCAGCGGCAGCCGGTCATCGCGTTGTTTCGGCGGTTCGCGGTCCGAACCCGTCATCGCATCGTCTCTCAAGTTCCTGCTCATAATCGGTCCTAAGCTCTAGCCTTCTTTATCTTGGGTGGACGCGACTTTCACTGATTCTTGGATGCCCGCCGCCGCAGATAAAGCGGCGCAAAGGCTCTCGACTGCTTCAATTCGATCTGACCCTCACGGGCGAGCTCCAGGCTTGCCCCGAAGCTGCTGGCAATTGCTGTCGAGCGCATCTCTGTCTCGTCCAGGAATTGAGCCAGCAGAACGTCGAGCGGCGCCCATTCAGCTGAGGCACCCAGTATCGGCTCCAGCCGGGCACGGGCCTCCTTGATCGACCAAACCTCGCGTTTAGCAAACTGAATGGTGCGAACGCTGCTGCGCCGCCTGCGCTCCGCATAAGCCTTTAGCAGGTCATAGACGTTGGCCTCATACTCGCTGGTCCGCATCAACCGGATGCCTTCGGGCAGACCTCTGGCGAAGAAATCACGGCCTAGCCGCTTGCGCGTCATCAGCTGCGCCGCCGCATCCCGCATGGCCTCCAGCCGCCGCAAACGAAACGCAAGCATCGCTGCCAATTCCTCGCCCGTCGGCTCCTCGTCGTCTTCGTCTTCGGGCAGCAGAAGTTTCGATTTCAGAAAGGCGAGCCACGCCGCCATCACCAGATAATCCGCCGCCATTTCGAGGCGAAGCTGGCGTAATGCCGCTATGAATTCGAGATATTGCTCTGCGAGCGCGAGCATAGAAATTTTGGTGAGATCCAGCTTGTTGGCCCGTGCCAATGAGAGCAGCAGGTCGAGTGGACCCTCGAAGCCCTCGACATCCACGACAAAGGCATCGTCCCTTCTGACGTCCTCGAAGTCGTCGAAACCAGCGGCGTCCACTGCCTCGCCGCTCTGCGCGACCGGCTCGAAGGCAAGCTCGTCTTTGGGTTTGGCGGTCATGAAGTTCGAACCAGCGTCCTTCTTTTTGCTCGCGGGCTCAGCCCACTAAACGAGCGCCATGACTTTGCCCAGCAGAGCATTCGCGCGATCATGGTCAAAGTCCTTCGGCTCGCCGATTTGGCCGAGCGCCGCTTCGAACCTTTGCTTCGCTTTAGTTTCCAATTCCGGCACCACCTCGGCAATCGCCGTCATTTCCCGAATATCGCCATTACAATGAAGCGCCACGTCTACACCAGCACAGATCGCCCCCTTTGCCCTTTGCGCGACCGGCCCTTTGAGCGCGCCCATGCTCAAGTCATCGCACATCAGCAAGCCATCGAAGCCGATCTGATCACGAATCACTTGGCCTATTATAGCCGGAGAAATGCT
>Ga0315336_1004054_pt1 | contig 18174 bp, 11 predicted proteins | sample ASW5metaG_FD_204512 | JGI IMG/M metagenome (GOLD analysis project Ga0315336, IMG submission 204512) | Ammonia-oxidizing marine archaeal communities from Monterey Bay, California, United States - ASW #5 | ecosystem: Environmental > Aquatic > Marine > Intertidal zone | place: USA: California... | reverse complement strand
TACCCGCGCAAATTCGATCCGAATTCATGTCACCAACAAATAGCGTTTCTGATGGATTTACCTTTGCTTCTAAGCAAGCCATAAGAAGCGGATATGCGTGAGGTTTACCATTTCCGGAGGGAACAGAGTCACTTGTGATAATTGAGCTAAATAGGTTTTTGACGCCGGTCTTTTCAATAATAAGATTGGTCTTTTCTCTGTTTTTAGAAGTTACAATGCTAAGAATAAAACCTCTGTCCCACAAAAGCTGCAAACCCTTTGTAACCCCTGGGAAAAGTTCTGATTGATTCAACGTGCGCAGTGATTCTTGATTGTATATTGTTTGCACTTCGTCCCAAAGTCTCTCGGGAATTTCTAGGACACTGAGAATTTCTCTTAACTCATGCCCTAGATATTTTTTTAACAAACTAAAATCTACATCAAGATTCGCGTTATGTATTGTCGTATTCCATGCCGATTCCATCCCTGAAAGGGAATCCACTAAAACACCGTCTACATCAAATGCTATGTGCTTTATAGAATGTCCAAATGTCTTATTCCTACTCGCAGACTGAACAAAGAATTGTGAATCAGGTCTAAGTTTAGAGACATCAGATGTTTTGTAATCTAGTAAGCGTTCCGCTAGTAAAAAATCTTCTGGCGTATCAATATCAACAGCTTCTCGGTGTGGCAGCTCAACAAAATATGGTTTTCCAATAATTCTTGTTTTATGTTCAAGATAATCGCTCCTTCTGAATATATACAAACCGCTAGTCTCTTCCAGAATGGGGCTAAGTACCTGTGTCTGCTCCATGTCAGCCGGATTGTAATTAATTGGGTTCCCGTTAAACCAGCAATACGTCTGAATTCTTCTTACTCCAATGGCACAATCAAATCCTTCTTGAATTACTGCTTTTAAACCTAACTTAATCGAATTAGGGCTCACAAATGGACCCGTAGCTTGGCATAGAACTATCAAATCGGTTTTGACTTTCTCTGCCGCGTAGCCGAAAAGTTCGTTCGCTTTAATATCATCACCGTTGAGATAGGATGGGCGCGCCAACAACTTAGCCGAGCTTGGCAATAAGTCCATGATGCTCGGTTCGCTGCAATAGCAAAATACCTCTTCTATTTCTGGGACTTTTAAAAGTGCATCAAAGATGTACCACGCCAGCGGTTTTGCGCCTAACGCCAGAAAGTTTTTGTTGGGAAGCCTTCTTGAGCTGAGCTTTAAGGGAACGATCGCAATGCATTTATTTTCGTTCATTATTAATTATCCGTGAGGAACTGATAATGACACTGATGGTTTTATTGTAGCCCCTTTCCTGGTCAAGTAAGAAAGTACTAGTCTATTCCTCCTTAGGCCTCTCGCTTTGTCTCTATCTATCTTCATACTCTCTACTACCAAATTAGCAACGAATAGGCGTCCTGCAACGTCTGGGTGCGACTGATCCAGAAAATTAACCAAGCGGATCGGCTCAGCTGCCCATACTGCGGCGGTGAGATGTACTTCTTTGCATGGATCGGAACATGAGGATGCTCATCCACAGTATGTTGTTCGTTATCTCGTGTTTGTACCAGAAGAAGCTCGCTCAGTAGGCGACCATGAGTCCACTGGATTCAAGTGGCTGGATCAAAATAAGATACACCAGATTGATCCAGATAACGAGTTTTTACACCTGGTGGAATGTGGTCCGACTATGTTCTCCAGGCTACAGCTTACTCATCCTCACTGTGAATATTGATTCCACACCAGATGTTAAATGGCTATAATATGCAGCACTCAGAAAACTCAGTAAATTAGCTATTGATTTATAGCTTCTACGCAGGTATTCGGTAAATCGAGTCTAATATTTACCCCTAAATTATAAATAAGTGTGGGGACCAATATGAAGAACATGAACGAAGAAGTTGTGGGCTTTCATATCTCTTCTGAAAACACATTTCAGGACGACAAAGGAATCCGTGTCCTTTTTCTCTACGCCAACGAAAGAGGGATGAGCACGATTCCTCCGTCAATTGCCCTTCTATCACAAATTTTAAAGGATGCTGGGCACAGAACTGCGCTTTTCGACACGACCTTTTATAAGTTTGATGATGAACTTGCAACTCCAGATACCGACGAAGATCAAACACAAAACGGTCAGGTTCGGCCTGTTGTTGGCGTTAGTGATGATGACAGCCATTTTAAGAAAACCACTCGCTCGGCTGTTAACGATTTCAGAGCAAGCATAAAGTTCTTTCAACCCGATTTGATCGCCGTATCAACCACAGAGACCACATTTCATCGAGGGTTGACTCTGATTTCAGCGGTCCGAGATCTCAATATACCAAATGTTTTCGGAGGTGTTTTTTGCACCTTTGCCCCCGAACTAGTCATGTCATTTGAAGATGTCGATATATGCTGTGTTGGAGAAGGTGAGAATGCAATTGTGGGCCTTGCAGCTGCAATTGCTAGGAATGAAGAGATAACTAATGTAACTAATCTTTGGATCCGAAAAAGCGACGGTAAGATCATTAAGAACCAGATCATGCACCCCGTTGATATTAATTCTTTGCCGGAAATAACGGATATCGGGATATTTGGCGAACAACGATTTTATCGACCCATGGGAGGAAAGATTCGGAGACTTCTTCCTGTTGAGACGCATCGCGGTTGTCCATATACCTGTACATTTTGTAATTCTCCCTCCCAGAATCTCCTATACGGGCCAAGCTTCTTTAGGAAGAAATCTCTTGCCCTAGTGAAAAAAGAAATTGAGAACCACGTAAAGGAATGGAACGTTGAATATATATTTTTTTGGGCAGATACTTTTCTTGCATGGTCAGCTAAAGAGTTCGATGCTTTTATCGAAATGTATAGTGACATCCAGTTGCCATTTTGGTGTCAGACACGCATCGAGACCGTTACTTATAAAAAAATGGTGCAACTCAAAGACGTAGGGCTTGATCGCATGACTTTCGGTATGGAACACGGTAACGAAAAATTTAGACGCGACGTTATCGGGCGAGACTATACCAATGAACATGCAATTCGATGTTTGAAAGTTCCCGCAGAGCTCGATATTGCGTTTAGTGTCAATAACATTATTGGCTTCCCTGATGAGACACGTGAATTGGCGTTTGACACCATAGAATTGAACAGGCATTTCGATTCGGATAGCCTAAGTTGCTCCACGTTGATTCCATTTCATGGTACTGGAATTCGTACTTATGCTGAAAAGAAAGGTTATATAGATCCTGGGGTCATCTGTAATGCTAATAATTCTTCTGCTAGCACACTTAACATGCCGCAATGGTCGAAAGAAGATATTTCTCGTCTACGGTCAACATTCGCGATGTATGTAAAATTTCCTAAAAGTCGTTGGTCTGAAGTGGAAAAAGCAGAACAGGATCCTGTGCTTTATGAGAAGCTCAGCCAAGAATTTAGAGAGATGTGCTGGGCCAGACCGGGAGCAAAGATAGAGGATGATTTGGTAGAGGCTGCTAAAGGCATATTCTGAATCGAAATCTTGGTGTGTCGGCCAAATCTTTTTTCCAAACTCATCTGATAATTGCTCGATGTTTATTCGGAATTGTTATCTGTCAGAGACTGCAATGTAGATATCTGTCTGCGCTATCTGTACCTAGAAACATCTCATTCAACATGGACTAGAGATTGAAGTGCTCTGAAGATCATAAGTGTTGTCACAACAATTGGACTGGATTGCCGGGCAAGTCAATTGTGAATAGTTTAGGGCTACCACGTACTTGAATACTATTTTCAATTACGGCATAGGATATTTAAATCTCAAAATACACGAAGATTGAAGGAATTTGAAAAGCAATATTGCCCTCTGTTAGTAAAAACTTACTTGCTGGAAAAGAGACGAAATTTAATCAAATCCTTTCCAAAAAATATCATTATTTAGACAACGAATATATGTAACGCCAAGTGCTGGATTTATTCGCAACCTAATATCATTAGAAAAGTAGATTATATGGACTTTGAGTTGTATCGCGAACTGTTCTGGTCAGCGTCAAACAAAATCATAAGGTGGCAATCTCGGAAGTAACTGGATACGTGGGGATTAATACTACTGGTGAATGTTGGGTGAATTAGGACACTCCGTACAGGCTGCCTGATGAAGAATTTGGACTAATTGTAAGAGGAACGTGTAATGGCTAAACAGTACCGCCCTATTAGAAGATGGTGGTTATTGACCAACATCAATGTCCTAACAATGACTATTTTACTCTGCTAGTGGCGAGAGCTGACAACAATAAGATTGTTTACGAAAGACCTAGGAAACCACGGTACTACCCTACTATTTGTTCGCGGTTCTGCAGTATACATTTGAGGAACGGTTTCGGAAACCACCTTCACACTAAGAAATCAGAAGATCCTCGAGCTTATTCGGCAATCAGCCTGCCATTTTTATTGTGTTCATTTCACATTAGTTCACGAATCTGTGCTTGTGAGATATAAAATCAGACTTCAGTGAAATTCTACTCAACGAATCTTGAATTATCTTCTTGCTAATTTTTGAATCGTTTTGTCATGATAGATTGTTGCCAATCCACTCTATGAGTTTCGTATGATTCACATACCGTTGACTCCATGCCGCCGGTATCTACCAATGCTAGTGAGCTTCTGGAGTCAATGCAAATTTGGCATTCGAAAATTGATCCCATATTATCTTCTTTGTTTGCACTTTTGCTTCTTTAGACGACATTGCGTAGAAAGGCTATACAAATATTGTGCCCCTGGGATGCTTCCAGCATCTAGCCAGAAGATACCATTCACGGAAAATTTACTCGATGACTTTGTATTCTTATCTGACCAGAAATGTTACTTCTTTAATCCTGGAAATGAAGTATTGGTTGTACTTCCAGGGCCTTCTTCGAGAAGTCCAGAATCGCTAGAACTAATCAGACAAGCTTCCTCGAATACAGACGTTTGTTATGTAAATCCACGTAAGCGCGATAAGATTCCTGAAAATAGGAATGTCATTTTCGCAACAGCTGATGAAACTGTTTTAGGGCGCTTATTGGGTATATCTCGTACGAATAGGAAACATTATGATGTTTATCGTACTCTAGAATCAAACTCAAAAACAAAGAGAGTTTTGTACTTGGATCCCTCAAACGAGGATGACAATTCCATCTACAACAAGATTCTCAACAAATCACCACACAATGTATTTGCAGCGAAAATGTCTCACAAATCTCCGGTCAGAAGATTGGCGCTTGGATCAGGTCTCGCTGTTATCATTTATCTCCTCTCAATTGGCGTAAAAAATATAACAGTCCTAGGTTGTGATGAGTACCTCCCTAGAATTGACAAAGGCATATGGAAAAGTAGAGTTTTAGTGTTGTTGGAGATGTTATTAAAATCGGAATTCCCTCACCATGTCCTGACGGCCACAATGGCCGAACAATTGCTTGTGGCAATTTATTTGTTTAGGATTAAAAGTAACCCAAACTGCAAATTATCACTGAATGGCAGAATAAATGAACTAATGAAGCTCTTAAACAACGATAAAGCCAGTCTTTTCAAAGTACTATACAGAAATTCGTGTTGACTACTAAACGAAAAATACTTGTTCCAAAAGACGGAAGAAGTAAGTCATCACAATGTAAAACGGAACGACATCACATCCAAATGTGATGACAAGGTGATTACCTTGTTCCGTTTTACAAACGAGTCACACCGACCAACTACAAAAACTTGGTATGTAAGATGTTATCTCGAAAGTGTTTACACGGAAAATAGTTACTCACCCCATCTTCTTATAAGGAGATTCCTGGAAAGGGAAACTTGAGTCTACACAGCCAAAGTATATGAGGATGGAAAATGTCTAGTAATGCCGTATCGCTAAAATTATTTTGGTCCCGCCAGATTAGCCAGATAAAAGAAAACGGTTGGGTGGCAGTGAGGTTCAAACTTGCAAAAGTTGTTAAACTTTCTATTGATCTAATTGGCTATACTTTAGCTGTACCTGTGGTTTTGATTGTGAGGTTGATTTGGCCTCTGGTCTGGATACGGTTTGGCCCTGTTCATTCGAGGGCATTGGGCCACAGTGTGTTTGACCCAGAGCATTATCTATGTGAACGGGAAATCGAAAACAGCAAGACAATTGATTGCTTTTATTTTGATTCACAAACTCCACCGAACGAACAATGGGCCTTGATGGTGAAGCGGAACTTGCGAATTAACCCAGTTTTCCGTTACGTCGATAAAGTTAGCCGCCTGTTTCCCAACGGAGAGGCGCGTCACAAGTTACTCAGTCCCCGTGATGACAGAGATTTAAAAGGTTATATACCCAAAACTGAGCCCCATATCAAATTCACCACAGTAGAGGATAGTAAGGGGCGCTTGTTTCTCAAGGAATTAGGTATAAAGCCTTCTGTCCAGTATGTCTGCCTTATCGTCAGAGATTCCGCCTACAAGGAAAAGTACAGGAATCCAGGGAATAAGAAGGACTGGTCCTACCACAACTTCCGAGATTCGGACATTGATACTTATAAAACAGCAGTATTGGCTCTGGTTGAAAAAGGCTACTGGGTATTTCGTATGGGTAAAGCTGTTCATAAGCCATTGAAGATTAATCACCCTCAAATCGTTGATTATGCAAACAGTGAATTTCGTTCAGATTTTTTAGACATTTGGCTTATGGCAAATTGCTATTTTGCAATTAGCAATGGTACTGGCTTAGACAGTGTTTCGTATATTTTCAAAAAGCCAATGTTATTGGTAAACCTACTTCCTATTATGATATGTAGAACCGTTTCAAAAGATTTTGCAAACTATTTTAAAATTTTACAATGGGAAAAAAATGGTGAATATTTGAGTCTAAGGGATCAAATAAACTGTGGTGCGATAAATTTTGATAATCAAAGTGATTATGATCGATTAGGAATAAAAGTAGTTGACAATACTTCCACACAGATAAGAAATACTGTGCTTGACTTCGAAAAAAAATTGAGCAGTAATGTTACCCAACAATGGGACAATGTATTACAAGAAAGATTTTGGAAAATTATGAAAGAGCACGAAGATTTTCTAGAGTATCATGGTAAATATTGCGTGCCCAATATTAGTGATGTATTTCTTGAAGAGCATCATGAGTGGTTTTTGGCTTGAGTAGTATGAATACAATTCGGAGAGTATCCATTGATCTTTTCCTCCGATTCCCGTAAGAGCGTTGTGTTGCTTTTCGGGTTTGTGTTTATACTAACTCTATTAAACGCGATATTGGTGGCTCCTATCACTGATTTCTCGCAGGACCGCTTGGTTTAGATAGGGTAGATCATAGAGTTACTTCCTAGACGTCAAGACCACCAACTAGTACTCAACTCCCAGACCTTCAAGTTGGTAAACCAAAATACTCGTCTAGATTACCTCCTTTCCCTATATCGTGCGAGCACTGACCTATTGAACAAATACCTATCCTCATTAACACAAGCTTTAATTAATCCGGCGAACCGATCGTCGAGAGCCCTAGTGATGCACTAAGGATTTTTTTCTTCCGGTATTGATTGCTTATTTATTGAGAAATTTAAGGTAGAAAATAATGTCTGACCTTACTAAAACTTGATGATCACTAGGTTACCGCAAACGGAATATGCCACTAATCTAACTTGGTAGAGTTACTACTATTTTGAGGGACTGGAAAAGTGTTAAAAACAAACAACCAGCGCCCCCCAAAGAGGTCCAATCAAGATCTGCATCTTGATCAACTGGCGAACACCCATGTTCTATAGTGGGGTATGCGAAAATCATGTCGCCAATATTTATTCTGATAGTTGATTCTATTTCTACTAGCTCATTGTCTTGATTGGTGAGACACAAACCGCCACTCTTGTAGTCTTTTCCATATTCGCTCATACAAGTGATAGCAATTGTTTTCAAATGATTATCGGGATCGCGATGAAGTTTTATATATCCTCCGCCAGAAGGATAATGATGGATTTGAAGTCTGTTTAAGAAATGCTTTTCAAAAGACGCGTCGCCAGGGGAAGGTGACTTGTGCCCATTTATAACCTGGTATAACTCCAACGGTTCGCTAAAAAGACTAAATAATCCAAGGGCATCATTATTTTGTCTAAAAAAAAGTAAGTATGGGCTTTCTTCGTTAGTTTGAAGAAATGTAGTTCATCGTCGATCTGATGAAAATTTGGTGAGCTCTTGTCGACATCATACCAACAGCTGTCGGTTGTTAAGCCAAATGCATGAGCACATTTTCTTAGAGAGACTAGCTTTTTCTCGTCGATTACATTTCGTATGATGTAGACATAGCCTTTGAGTAAATCGTCAACAAATCGTTTTCGATTGTCCAAAACAATTGTCTTAAATTCATGGAAATCTTTTTCTACGATTACAGTAAAATGCTGTGGTTTTTGTAAGTTTTATGAGTGTGCTATGTCGGATTTCATACTAGATGATTGTTTATGCTCATAGATTCCTGTAATTGTACAATTCGCACTTCTAGTTCACGCGGTATTTGGTTAAGGCGCAACCAATAGATATCTAGTAGAATAACATGATAAGTTGCATCTGACACGATAAACAAAATATTAGAAACCGCGATTAGACGCCATGTTTACCGAAGCTGTTTTCCAAAATAAAACAAGTATAAAACCGTCTAGCATTAATAGTGATTTTGTATCACTGTTCAACAAACCTGGTCCATATTACAGCAGTTATCCTATCCTCGGAGAATGGAAAAAATCAACAGACATTTACCTTTATGAAAACGCACTCCGGGAATTTGCCCTAGAACAACCAGATAGACCGACCTATCTCTATCTTCATATTCCCTATTGTGCAAAGCTTTGTTATTACTGCAGTTGCAGAATTAGAATTTCAAACAATCGTACTAGAATAAATAGGTTCGTTAAATCACTTATTCAAGAATGCAATATGTTGGAACAATTTTTCGTCAAAAACAAAATCAAGCCCAATATTAAGGAAATTCATTTAGGCGGTGGAACGCCCTCACACCTCACGGTCGACGAACTAGGTGGAATTGTAAATAGTCTTCGACAGTTCGTTGATATAGATAACCTGGATGAGTTTTCAATGGAAATTGATCCCAGAACAGTAAGCTCTAAGGATTTTGATTACTATGCCTCTTTCGGTGTCGATCGTATTTCATTTGGTGTGCAAGATTTTGACCCAACCGTTCAAAAAAACATCAATCGCGTGCAAACTTTTGAATTGATTGACTCTCTCATGGAGGAGAACATTCGGAAACAATTTAAAGGCGTTAATTTTGATTTACTTTACGGCCTACCGGGCCAAACTCTAAGAACCTTTAGGGAAACAACGCGGCTTACAAAATTATTGTCGCCCGAAAGGATTACCCTAATCAGGTATTCGCATATTCCTAAAAAACGAAAACATATGAAAATGATTAGGGAAGACGACCTTCCCGATGAAAGCGTCCTGCCTCATATGTTTGTCGAGGCAACTGATTCACTAATTAATGGCGGATATTCTTGGGTTGGAATAGATCATTTCGCAAAAAAAGATGATCAGTTAGCGATTGCAAAAGAGAAAAAAGAGGTGTATAGAAATTTCGGTGGCGAAACTCCGGGATTCACCAAAGATATAATTTGTTTAGGTCCTACCTCAACAAGCTCATTTGGTAGATACTATTTCCAAGCGACCGATGATCTTCAGGAGTATGAAAGGCAAATAAATAACGGTATTTTTCCGATTTCTAAAGGATATGTTCTTAATGAAGATGACAAAATTAGAAGGGAATGCAATTTTGAGTTACAGTGCAATCAACGATTAGATACAGCGAGTATCAGTGAGAAGTACAACATTAATTTCTCGTCGTATTTTGAAAAAGAAATTGGAGAATTAAAAAATCTAGAGAAAAATGGTCTTTTGTATTTCTCAAAAGACCAAATTGAAGTAACTACGGTGGGACGGTATTTTGTACGACATATTTGTCAGATTTTTGATACCTTTATAGATAACAGTTCTGTATATCAGGTTCATGGCCCTTAACATTTACCAAAATCAAACGGTAATTTAACCGGAAGCCTCTACTAAATAAACCAACTTCTATAGATCCAGTCTCCGGGCACAGGCTTCAATTAGAGTTCTCAGTCCTTTTTTATAGACACATAGCTGGAGATGCGACCTTTAACACCCCTCATCCAAGGCGCTAGGTTCTTGTAACTAGTTTGTACTCTGGTTGTACTCCCAATTTTTGTACATGTTATCAGCTAGCTCTTCACTACTAAGAAATGGATAAAGATCTTCGAACAACTGACTGACAAATTCACCATGTTCATTTGTTTTCGGCGCCATTTTTGGAATATTTGGCTGGTCTTGATCCATAAGTAATTCACACAACACCGGCCCATCATATTCAATTATGTTACGAATTTTATCGCTCAAACCTACCTGAGTCTCAATCGTCATCGTCTCTATTTCGTAAGCTGCAGCAAGCTTCCTCCAGTCAGGGAAACTTATGCCCGTGTCATCATTACACCCCATTAGCTGCCCTGAGAAATTAATCTCTTGAGTCTGCTTTATTGTCAAATAACCCCCATTATTGAAAATAAATATCTTAATTGGCAAACGATAATGGGCAACTGTAGCCAACTCCTGACTCGTCATCTGGAACCCTCCGTCTCCCGTTAAACAGATTACCTTCCGTTTATCCGCAACACACGCACCAATCGCAGCTGGCAAACCCCATCCCATAGATGCAAATCCAGAATTTGTGAATAATCTCTGTCCTTTCTTTACCTTGAAGACCTGATGAGTACCTGTAAATGCGAGCCCCATATCTGTCACAACGATATCGCGCCCAGTCAGTTGGTCTGACAGCAAACTTACAAAGTGATAGGAATTCACAAGACTCTCTTCCCTTTTCCATTCTTCCAACACAAGTGGGTATTTTCCTTGAACATATTCGCAATAAGAAATCCATTCCGGATAACCCAATTTCTGGTTGCCTGTTAAATAGATCAGCTCTTGTAGGAATTCCTTTGCATCCGCCCTAATTCTGACATCCAATAGCAGAGTTTTTTTATCTAACTCTTGTTGATCTATATCGACCATAATTTTAAATGCGTTTCGTCCAAAATCCTCGTAGCTGTAACCAACCTGCGGTATGGAAAGCCTGGATCCAATAATTAGAATTAAATCAGCATTCTGCACGATAATATTGGCATGACGCTGACCAAACATTCCTGGTCTACCAAAGTTAAGAGAAAAATCGGATTCCAACAGTTCGTTTGCATTCCAACCAGTCACACAAGGTATACGGGTTGTCTCCAGAAATTCACGCAATTCTCCAACCGCATCAGCAATTCGTACTCCTCTGCCAATATAGACCAACGGACGTCTAGCCTTCCTAAATTTTTCAACCAACGGAACAACGAAATCTCTATTCAATATTGCTTTGTCCCTGTCCCTCTCCAGATTATTTTTTCTCAGCACCTCAAAACGCCTGAACGCAATTGAATCTGCAATCGTCTTTTGAATATCTGCAGGAATATCAACCCAAACAGGTCCGGGTCGAGAGTCCTTGGCAACAAAAATTGCTTTTTCGATCTCATAAATCACATCTTCTGGCTTACTTACCATGACTGAGTACTTCGTAACTGGTTTTACTATATCTACAATATTTATTTCCTGAATACCTAACTGTCTAAGTCCACTCCCATTTATCGTTTGATCGAGAAACACTTGCCCTGATATGGTCAGCGTCGGGACACTATCAATCCACGCACCAACAACCCCCGTAATTGCATTCGTTCCCCCAGGGCCAGTAGTCACTAACGATACTCCCAATGTGTCATTCGTCCTTGCGTATGACTCGGTTGCCATGCTGACGGCTTGTTCGTGATGGCAACAAATATAGGAAATATCTTTACAGCGCCCTAGCGCGTCATTAAGAAATATTGAGCCCCCCCCAGAGACAGTAAATATATGCTTTACGCCGTATTCCGCGAGGAAGGACATAATATGGTCAGATACGTTCATTCGCTTCAGTTCTCAACAGATGACTCTGTAGTATCTCATTTGTGCCTTCCAGAAATGGAAACATTTCCTCAAGCGGACTGGACTCCCACGCCACTTTTGGATTTACTTTCAATGTAATGCATTTTACTAACTCTTCAATTTTATACCAAACATAAAGTGGATACTAAAAACTGAATCCCACCTTTCGCCGATTAAAGCATTTCCCTTATCTACGAAGACTAGGTCAACTATAGATACACTTATTCGCCGTTAAATACAGACTTTTCCAACGAATCAGAAACTAGTTAAAAAATGAAATTCGGGGCAACCCATATTCCGATACAAATAACCAACCCTATTGAACTGCAAAAACTTATTTTGCTCGAGGCGAGCATAAATCTGGCTATCTTTCCGAACGAGAACTACTCCTCGACGAGGTTTAACGTTTCCGATGTCGCGAACATGTAATCTCCAGAGTATCCTGCTTCTTCCAACACCAGTTTCCATTCTTCTTGGTGGAATACGGCGCTCCCTAGTAACGACCAATAGTCCTTAAACAATCTTTTGCTCTTCTCATCGACATATGCACCTAGTGTAATGAAACTGTTTCCTTTTCCTACGCGCTCGATTTCCTTCAAGCAGCTGATACAGTCTCCCAGCGTTAGTGCATAGACCACGCCGATCGCAATTACTACATCGAATTCGTCATTCTCGAAAGGCAGCTTTTCGTACCTTCCCTCCATAATTCTTTTCTTAATCGATGGCATCGAATTGTCAATTGCGTAGGAAGACATTTCGTAGCCAATCAAATATGCATTCGGATATTTTTCCTGGATATCATGCATCAAAAACCCTTTCTCACAACCAATTTGCAAGACTCTAGATTCATTAGTCAGTCCATAGTACTCCTCTAAGACTGACACAAATCGCTTCCAACGGCCATCATAAATATAGCCACCATAACCGTCCTCTCTTTTCCCATCGTAATATCTTTCATCCCTATAGGACGCCGCTATTTTATTCTTAATTGTTCGAATATTGGCGCCAACCAACCTTTGTTTTGGTTGGGGGTAGTCCTTCAAAGCATTAAATTCCCGCATCTGTCTTTCGAACTCCAAAGTTATTCGCATGAACTTTTTCTTTACTAACTAATCAAGCCTCTTTTCTTGAAAACTTCTTAATGTAATTGGGCGAATTCCAGCATGCCTTACACCCATAAACAATTTATTCACTGAATTTCACACTGTTGTCGGAGAACGACTAAGCAATCATTGACACTGTTAATGCTAGTCGGACATCTATTTAGTGGCTCTAATAAGTGAAACTGCATAAAGCGATCCTTCCAATATTCGGACCGATTCACGTTATCAAAAGATTTTTTGTATTCAAACTGCACATTTTCTTTCTGGCCCGATAGTACCAATCCAAATCCAGTAAACAACGGTATATATGGATTCATCGGATAGGTAGCTTGAATTGCACGCAACCACTGAGTTAACTTATTCGGATTACCATCACTTGAAAAATTCTTGTTGTACACGTAATTGGATAGAAGATTAAACGTGAACCATATCTCTTTTAATTGTTCTCGACTTGGCACTACCTCTGGTGGAAGATCAAATACCTTTAGTCCTGTCGCGAGACGTAGATTTTCTCTCATTTCTCGACTGGGAAAATCTTTAGTCGGCACAAATTCCGTTGCAGATTCACCATCGGACTGTAATTTTTCCTTCTCTGTCGTTGCCCTACTGGTAAATTGATAGACAGAAAATGATGCCCAATCTAGACTTAATTCGCAGGAATAGTTAAAACTATCCCGCATCTCGCTAAACGTTTCATCTCCAAATAAACCAACGATGAAATTCCCGCCAATAAATATCTCACAGTGTTTTCTCATGAGCCCGGCAAATCTTGATAAAGACTTCTTTGATGCTGGCTTCCGCATACGTTTCAACATCTTGTCATTTCCCGATTCAATACCAATGCGAAAACCGTTGCACCCCGAGTCATTGATTAGTTGTGAAAGGTCTTCATCTACTGATCCTGCTATAAGGCCATTTCCAGCAGACCAAGTAATTTCGTGACTCTTCCGTAAACTCTTTAATTCTTCTAAAACTGTGATGACGCCACTACGCAAACTACTTGGCCCTAAGAAATCGTCATCTAACAGCTCGAAATGCCTAACTCCTCTTACCTTCACCAAGTACCGTAATTCTTCAAGTACGTCGATCACTGGAAATTGCCGAACGCCTCGCCCCATAAACGTAGGAACCCCACAAAATTTACAGTTAGCACGGCATCCTCTATTCAGTTGAATGCCAGAGAAGATTTTTTCCTGTCCCGCCATCCGAGAAAAAGGATTAAGGGACCCAACATTATTGTATTTCTCTATGGGTAAAGAGTCATATGTACTAATAATGTTTCCACCCAGTTTTACGACATCCGGGCCTCCGTTTGTCTTATCAATTCTCCCTCCATTTACGTAGTAGATCCCAGAAACTGGCTGCTCATTAGAAAGATTGCCATATATGTTTTTGAGTAAATAATTAATCTTATTTTCGCCCTCATTGCCTATTACAAAATGACATAACCCATGTCCCAAGCAAGCCTTATATTCGTCTGTCGCCACCGACCCACCAGCAATTACTACGCTAGTGTTTCTCATTCGAACGTGACGCAACACTCCGGTTAATGGATGGTCACGGTCCAACAGGTTTGTTGCAACACCAATACAGCTAACACCAACAACTGATGGATCAAGCTTGTCTAGCCACTCATCGACTATAGTTAACCAATCATTTTGATTAAACGTATCATCATTGATTATCCTGTTGAGGAACTCATAGTTTAAATCTAGCAGTGACACTTCAAGATCTGTCCCCTCTAGACTTTTGGCTAGCCATTGAAGTCCAGTTGGAGGGTATGCATAGTATCCTTTGTTTTTAGCAACCTCTCTGTTAAAAGCCTTTAGTTGAAACTGCAACGTCTGTATAAGCAATATTTTTCGGTTTCTAATATATTGGTTTTTTAGATCATTACAGTTTTCCAGAAATGAATCTTTTTCGATTCCGTTACCATGTAAGTTATCGATTGCTTCGATCATTAATGGAATACTCGCAGATCAAGGAACGCTAATTACTTCTCATTCCGCGGTGAACAAAATTCAAAACGTATCCCTTCATCGATGAAGAACTTCCCTTTGGGAATTGGTGGTATCCGATCCTTCAACATCCTTTTGAAACTTCGGTAAAAAATTTTGGGTCGAAAAAAGAGAGGCGCCAGGATCTTAAAACACTCTTTCGTATCGGTGACCACCTATATGGTAGGGTATATCAATAGTTGTTGACAAGAATCCACTTTCTCGTTAATTGCATTATGTGGCTCTAATTACTGTACGAATTTGTTATTCGTTCTGACTGTAATGGGTCGAGTCCAACATTAAAGCATTCCGGGTTCCTCTTCGAAGTTCCTCTAACTGATCCAATGTTAATCCCATCATATCGGCAGTTTTTTTTCGCTTAAATGGATCAGAAAAATTTATTCTATCCCATTCATATACTCTGAGTACGTTTAAGTCCTTAGCCTCCCAATCTGTTCCTTTCATCACGCTATATCGTTGATCCACAGTTATATTCAAATTATCAACAGCTCCTTGCTCCATTGCAAAGTTGTACATTTCGGTTCCTGTTAGAGGTGTCGCTAGATAGAATTTTGAATAATCAGAGCCACAATTTTCTGCATAATTGATAGTTTGTCGAACTTCATCCCAGGTTTCAGTTGGTAGACCGATAATAAAATTAGTAGCAATATATAATCCGTATTTTTGCGCTAGAGCTATCGCTTGTGGTGCTGTTTCCAGATTTATCCCTTTTTTTATTACTTTCTTTAGTATCCTTTCCGTTCCAGACTCAATTGCAATATTCAGCATTTTGCCACCAGAGTCACGCATAAGTTGATACACCTCTTCATCCAAAGTAGGAAGGAAAACACCTGTTGCCTTCCACGTAAGGTCTAATTTCTCATCTATCATTAATCGCAATAACTCTTTTGTCCTTCTTCTATAAAAAAACGCGTTGTCATCTTCAAAGTGATACGATCTGATACCATATTTTTCTTTTAGTTGCTTAAGCTGTCTCACCACATTTTCAGGAGATATAGTGCGAACCTTTTTACCGGAAATAAATTCAACCTGACAAAAAGTGCAACCAATTGGGCATCCCCTACTTGTTGCATATCTCACAAAGGGTAGCCTGTCTGGAGAGTCAATACCGTATCTTTGCGTAGTCATCATGTACTTCTTAAAGTCTACTAAATCAAAGGATGGGTCAGGCAGTTCATTTAAATCATCTACGACTGCTCTTGCCCCTATGTTTAATCCTCCTTTTGGCCCCCTACTGATCATTCCTTTTTCAGGGAAACCCGCTTTTCCATTAAGATGACTTATGAATTCGGGTAACACATATTCCCCTTCTCCATGACAAGCAAAATCAATATTTGGATTCTTCATTACATCTTTGAATTCTACTGTTACGTGGACACCTCCTGAAATTGTAACTATGTCTTTACTAACTTCTTTAGTATCATCAGCAGCCATATCCAATATGGCCTTGTATTCTGTTGATAATTGGGAGATTCCAACCAAATCCGGCTTAAACTGTTTTAGATACTTCTTAAATTCTTCTCTACTCATTTCATCAAAATGAGCATCTAAAATTCGGACCTCTACCTGTCCCCTTATCATGGAGGCTAATTGGCACAAAGAATAAGGTGTAGGATTCCAAGTAGTTGTCATATCCTCTTTTAACCACCTTTGATTAGGGTACATAAGCAAAACTTTTTTGATTCCCTTGATATTGGGGGCTTGATATTCAAATGTTCTACTTGAACTAATTCTATCTGGCAGTTCTATCTTTCCGTCTGAAAGAAAACTTTTGTCATTAATCAATGTATTATTTATTGGCACAATTAATCTCGACTTCAATTTGTTGGAAAGAAAATTCGCTCGCTAGTACATTAATGGATTAACTCCAAAAAATGTTGGGGGGGGTTGGAAGCGTAAGCATTTCAACGCTCAGTTATTGATCTTATCTATCACCTGGCTAATACCCTTGACAATCGCGAATGCGGAAATTGTTCTGCCGATGGTCGACTGTATCAGTACCGCCTGCCTTCCCCAGCATCAACAGGAACAAGGCAGCCCGCCATCATTGAAGCATCATTAGAACACAAAAGTAGTATCATTGGAATTAACTCCTCCGCTTTTCCTAAAAAACCTCTGGGTAAATTCTCCTCGATCCAATCCCTCACTACTTCTGGTGCTTTACCTTCTAATCTTTCCCATGAATTACTGGGCGCATAAAAACCACCAGGTAAGATTCCTGTCGCAACTAGACCCGACTTTGCGAGTTCCCGCCCCAAGGATCGAACATATCCCGCAAGCGCCGCCTTAACAGTATTGTATCCAACAGCACCGGTTGCCTCACCAGAAGCAATCGAACCTACATGCACAAGGTTTCCTTTTCCATTCTTCAGCATCCTGGGTATTACTAGGCGATTTATTTCCGCAGCCACACCAATATTTAACAGAAACAGTTTTGCTAGATCATCGTACGGTAGTAAAGGGTCTCGCAGTCCCAGTCCACCGCCAACCACATGAAGCACCACATGTATTTCACCAAGGAATTTTTGGGAGCTTTCAACCCCATCGTAAAGTTGGTTGACATCTGTTAGATCAACTGGAAGACAGAGATGCCGATCAGGATAGTCTAGTGACTTCCTTATCTCGTCCAATTTAGCGGCCGACCGCGCGATTAATACCAGTCTCGCGCCACAACCCGCTAACTCCCGCGCACAGATCGACCCTAAGCCCTTAGAAGCTCCAGTAATTACTATATTCCTTCCATTTAATTCCATGGTATTCATCTAATTCGTGCCACGTAGTACCGGCCAACTGCGACGTCAAGACCACCAACTAGTACTCAACTCTCAGACCTTCAAGGCAGATGTTGGGTAGATTATTTTGTCTAGCGACGATTACACACCAAAAAACCAGACGTTTAAGTGAACGGAAGATGGTCTTCATCCAGAGAGAGAAAACTTAAAGCATTCAGAGTGCCCTGATTGGCAACACAATGATGGTTACAAGACACCGATGGATCAAAATTATATAGCTTTTCTTTATTTTGCTCAGAAAACCAAAACTCCCGAAAACTCGTTTCTTT
>Ga0315336_1004053_pt1 | contig 18175 bp, 13 predicted proteins | sample ASW5metaG_FD_204512 | JGI IMG/M metagenome (GOLD analysis project Ga0315336, IMG submission 204512) | Ammonia-oxidizing marine archaeal communities from Monterey Bay, California, United States - ASW #5 | ecosystem: Environmental > Aquatic > Marine > Intertidal zone | place: USA: California... | reverse complement strand
GAGGGAGACCTTAGGTTGGGGGAGTGGGCGGGTCGGGAGACCCGCCCACAACAGCGCTTCTCTATTCGCTATTCCTTCCTACTTCACGTAATGTGCGCCCCCTGTGTTTCGACATAGACGGCGTAAAGCGACTGGCTACCGGCCATGAACAAGCGATTTCGCTTGGTGCCTCCGAAACAAACGTTTCCGCAGATCTCGGGCAACACGATCTTCCCGATGCGGTCACCGTTAGGCGCGAAGATGTGAACGCCGTCGTAGCCTTCGCCCACCCAGCCGGCGCTGGCCCACACGTTGCCATCCACATCCGCCCGGATACCATCGGCAAAACCCGCCTTGCCGTCCATCTCCATTGACGTGAACTCCCGCCCCCCCGCCAGCTTGACTCCGTCCACGATGTCCCAGACCTTGATGTTCTTGGGAGCCTGGGGGTAGTGCGAGGCACCGGTCTCGGCGACGTAAAGCTTCTTGTAGTCGGGGGAGAAACAGATGCCATTGGGCTTGTAGATCTCATCAGTAACCATGTCGAGACTTCCGCTCTGGGCATCGATGCGGTACACGGCTTCCTTGATATGCAGCGTGCCCTTCTTCCCCTCGTAGTTCATCAGGCTTCCATAACCGGGATCGGTGAACCAGATGGCGCCGTCGTTCGGGTGGACCACCGCGTCGTTCGGCGCGTTGAACGGCTTGCCCTGCCATTTATCGGCAAGAACGGTGATGCTGCCGTCATGCTCGTAACGCACCACGCGCCGGTTGCCGTGTTCACATGAAATTTGCCGCCCCTGAAAGTCAAAGGTGTTGCCGTTACTGTTCCCGGAGGGGTGGCGGAACACGCTCACATGACCATCTTCCTCGAGCCAGCGCAGCTGCACGTTGTTGGGAATATCGCTCCAGACGAGATAGCGGCCCACTCCGCACCAGGCCGTACCCTCGGCCCACAGGGTTCCTCTATGGAGGCACTGGATCGGAGAATTGCCGAGCTTGTACTTCGCAAAGCGCTGGTCGAGAACGACGACGTCCGGGTCCGGATAGCGAACTGGCGGGGCGTTCGGGCCATAGTCTCTTCCAAACCCATCCCTCCCGAACGCTACCGTAGAGGCCGCCGCAGCCGCCGTGGCAAGAAAAGAGCGTCGCCCAACCTTAGGGGCTGTTTCAAAACCCCATCCTGGCTTCGGCCGGCTGCAGCGGCGCGATGCTTCGTTGCGCCTCGCAGCACTTCGCTCGGCCTGGGGCCGACAGAGCGGGTCTTGAAACAGCCCCTTAGAGGAGCTTTCGGTGCCGACCATCTCGGGGAGGTTCATCGATCCTTGATTTTTCATCATTCTTCTCCTTCATTTTGGGGAATGGGTAGACCTGATCCCTTAGTCGAACCTTAGACTTTGAAGTCAAAACTTCTTTGTTCATGAGCTTACCTAGGGTTCATAATGATACGCGGAGCAGAGGAGATTCCCCAACGGAGAACGCAGACATGATGGGTCGAAAATGCGTTTTGTCGGGTCGCGTCTCAGGCGGGCTCATCGTCGCGCTCCTACTCTCCGGTTGTACCATCGAGGGTGGGGCGTCGCCGTATCGGAGAGACACCTCGGGCGTGTACAAGCGAATCGAGCAGTACAAGACTCCCGATGGCGGCATCGTCCTCGTACGAGCCAAGCGAAATCGCATCCATTGCCCCCATTGCGGCGTCTCCAACACTCTCGGGCGGTCAGAGTGTACCGGCTGCGGAAAGCGCTTATCCCTTCGTCCCTTGATGCTTCCCTGTGCGGAATGCGGCGGCGGGGGCCAGACCCAGGAGAATACCAACTGTATCCAGTGTCAGGGAACGGGATGGGTCCAGGCGGTTGAAGACTGGGAGAACGAGTTGGAACCGGCAACGGAGGAACCGCCAACAGCTCCGGCGGAGGGTGGGCTTCACGGCTTTCGCGCTGCAGCCCGTTTCACCTCCTTCAGCTTCGCAGCGTCGGGCAGAGATGAATAATGGTGATCCAGGGGAAAGCAGCCGCTCACGAGGCCGTTGCGCGGCGCGGTAGTGCAGTCACTGAAGGTACGGCAGACGCGGTTGCGCTGTAGTTCTCCTTTTTCCAGCACGTCCGCCGGCAGGTCCCAGTAAGCGAGGACCATGCGGCCGATTCCCACGACGTCCATCCAGCCATCACGTACCAGTGCCTGCGCCACGTGGGGAAGGTAATCCTGGAGGTAGCTGAGGGCCGACCCGACAAGGATGAGATCGGGGAATTCCCCCTTCAGCTCCCGTACGACGCGAAGCTGTCGCGCGACGCCGACAAGAGGATCTTCCGGCGGGTCGTAACCATCAGACGGCGGGTAGAGGGCCGGTCGCTGCATGTGCGGGTTGTAGTAGGGGCTCCCCGCCGAGAGGTTGACGAGGCGGATTCCCAGATCGTCGAGGAGCTGGAGAAAGCGCCGCCCCTCGGTCAGATCGTGGCGGCGAGGATCGTTCTCATCAACGCCAAACCCGTATCGGTAGGGGAGCGCCTTCGAGAAGTCCTCGGGCACACCTGGACCGAGCCGCGTGCCCGACGAGGCGCTCGGGTCGGGACGGAAGGGGACGATATCGAATATACTCACGCGTACGCCGACCTCGAGACCCGGCGCCTCCCTGCGTATCCCCTCGACGATCTCCCGAAGGACACGGGTGCGGTTTTCAAAAGACCCACCGTACCGCCCTTCCCGCGTGTGCGCTCCGAGGAACTCATGAAGGAGGTAACCGTGGCAGTGCTTGATGTCTACGAAGCGAAAACCGAGCTCTTGCGCGTGGCGTGCCGCCACGACGAAATCTTCGATCAGATCCGCGACCTCGCCATCGGTGAGCACCTGTTCGTCACGCGTGACGCCAACGTGCCTGTCGAGAATCGGGTGGCGGAATGCGACGCGCGGCTGCAGCCGGTTGTCTTCGTTCGGCTGGGAAAACCTGCCTGAGTGAGTTAGCTGGAGACCCTCGAGAAGGTCCCGGGTAGAACCAAAGCGCTTGCTGTGCGCGTCGAGGAGAGTTCGTCTGAGCTTCGCGAGTCCCTTCAGAGTGTGGGCGGCCAGGACCAGCTGATTCGGGTTGGCCCTGCCATCGGAGCGGACGGCCACGGCCTCGCCTCCCCAGATCAACTTGGCCCCACTTTCGCCGAAGTTCCTCCAGCGCCGCAGGGTCAGGTCACTCGGACTGCCGTCGGGGGTTCCGTCCCAGCCCTCCATGGGTTGCACCGCCCAGCGGTTTCCCACGACCATCGACCTCAGTCGAAGCGGCCGCGAAAGAGGGGAGCTCTCCCCTCTGAGTATCTCCGCGTCGCAGGGCACATCGGGCGCGGTGGCCCCGAGGTGCGAGCGGAATGCCTCGAGGCTCATCGAGCCGATCCTCGGGTACCGCGTCCTTGTATTCTCACCTTTCTTGGTTTCCACTCACCTTACGGTACCTCCGCGCACCCTGCTGCAACAGGAATTTCACCATGACGGACGCCTTGCCTGAGTTCGACCCCGACTGGGTCATTTTTCAAGGAAACGGCGTCCTCGTCGTAAACAAACCCGCGGGGTTTCCGGTACACCAGGGCACCTCGCATGACCTGGGGGTCGTCGAGATGGTCGATGAATGGGTACGCCGAAATCCTGGGGTGATCGAAACACGGGCTGGGAAGCCGGTCCATCCCGTGCACCGTCTGGACCGAGAGTCGAGCGGCGTGCTGCTCCTCGGACTGACGAAAAAAGCCGCGCGGGAACTACAGACAGCCCTTGCGAGTCGCGAAGTCAAGAAAAGCTACCTTGCGGTGGTTGCCGGGCCCGTGGATGCACTCGGGCACTTGCGAGGACGGGTGCGCTCGAAACTTCGGGGTGTTTACCGATTGCTCGAGGCCGAGGTTTCGTTCCGCCGGCTGGCGGGTGACGAGCGGCTGAGCCTGGTCGAGGTAACCCCCAGCGGAGGACGAACCCATCAGATCCGCGCCCTGTTCGCTCGGGCGGGACGCCCACTGGCAGGAGATCTTCGATACGGGAAACCTAAACCCTCGCGCCAGTTCCTCGAAAAATTCGAGGTGCCCTTTTTCCTCCTTCACGCCCGACAGATCACACTCCCAGCGAGTGCGCTCGGTACTCCCAGGACCTTCGAGGCCCCTCTGCCGGAGGACTTCCTCCGCGTGCTCGAAAAGAAGGGCTGGCCGGCGCCTTAGAGTTGCCAGTCGAGCCTCTGCTGTGGGCGGGTCTCCAGACCCGCCCACGCAACGGTCCGACTGGTGGGGCGGTCGGGAGACCGCCCCACAGCAAACGGGCCTTTGTTGTGTCTCCAGCACTTTGCGCATAAGATGCAGCGTATGTCGAAAGTTCTGCTGCTCCTTGCAGCCTTGCTGGTCGCCTGGATGTCTCCCTGCCCGCGGGCTAGCGCCTCGGAAGTCGCGTCGACTCGGAGCTTCGTTTCGACGTACAGGAAGGTTTCCACTGCAGTGGTCGGGTTGTCTTGCCGTCGAGGGGGCAAGGACTATTACTTCGGCACCGGCACGATTATCGACCCTCGCGGTCTGGTGATCACCTCTACGACGGTCGTGCCCAAGGGAGCCAGGCACTTGAAAGTGTTCCTTCGTGGCGGTGTGATCGCCGCTGGCGAGGTCGTCTTGACCGAATCTCAGAAGGAACTGGTGCTCCTACGCGTCAAGCAACTCGAAAAGCGAACAGAGTACCCCTATGTAAAGCTCGGAAACTCCGACGATGTCCGCCTTGGCGACCCGGCCTTCACCCTCGGGAACGCGTTTCAAAGCATCGAGGTAGATGATCAGGTAAGCCTCGGGAAGGGTCTGGTAAGCGGACTCTATAACCTCAACGCGACCTCTTCACAGTCGAAGTACGCCGGGCCCGCCATCGAGACGAGCGCGCACCTCAATAGTGGTATGGACGGAGGACCGCTTCTAGACCGCGATGGGGCCGTGCTCGGCATACTCTGCCTCAACTACTCGAGAAACCGCTGGCTGGGCACTGCCATTCCGATCAATGAATTGAAGTCACTTGTCCTCCCTCATCTGGGCTGGTTCGACGACAGAACGGAAAGCGCCTCCGTCTATGTGGGACTGGAGCTCGAGGAGGTAGAAGGAGACGACGGACTCATGGTGCGTATCGCCCGCGTAGGCGAACCGAGCCCGGCCTCTCTGGCTCAACTCGGCGCGGGGGAGCGCATAACTCGCGTCAAGGGTGCGCGCCTGGAATCGCTGGGCGGATTCCGCACAGCCTTCGCGGCAACGAGACCTGGTGAGACCCTCCGGCTGGAGGTGGTCAAGAAGGGTGAACCCCGGCAGGTCGAAATCCTGGTCTGGGGCAGGTATTGAGGGCACTAACGATGCGACCGCAGACATGGAAGGCGCTTGCGCTGCTTGCCGGGAGCCTGCTTCTTGCGCAGGCGAGCGCCAAAACATCGGACAGTGTTGTGCCGGACAGTGTTGTACCGGAAACTGTGGACGCGCTACTGGAGCGCGTGGGGCAATGGGTGGTTGCGATTGAAGTCGAGCGCAACGAGGACATCCCGCTCCCCTTCCAGATCCGGGGAGCTTCGGCAAATCAGCTAAGAAACTATTTCAAGAGACCCGCGGGGCCGGCGACCGGCATCCTCCTCGACAGGGAGGGGTATGTGATGACTTCGTTTTACAACGTGGCTGGGACGGTCCAATCCATGCGGGTAATTCTGTCGACAGGAAACTCTTTTCCCGCGAAACTGATCGCGAAGAGCTTCCGCGATGACGTAGCCCTCCTGCGAATCGAGACGAACGAGAGCCTCCCCGAGGCAGGACCGATCTGGGCCGACTCCTCGAAGTCACAAACCGGACAGATCCTCTTTGCGCTTGGCCGCTCGCCCGACCCCGACCGGTTAACGGTAACCGAAGGGATCGTCAGCGCCACCCGGCGCAACGGTGGACGGGCGATTCAGACCGACGCCAAACTGAACTACGGCAACGCCGGCGGCCCCCTGGTAAATCTGGAGGGGCGCCTTGTCGCCATGGCGTCTCGTGTAGGTCACACGCAGCCGCAGTGGGGACTCAATTCCGGCGTCGGCTTCGGAACCAGCGCCGCGACGCTACTCGCGATCCTGCCGCAGCTCAAGGCGGGGAAGGACATTGGACCCTTCCGGCCGCCTTTCCTGGGCGTCCGCGGGAATCGAAACCCGTCCGGAAAAGGTGCCCAGGTCCGCCAGGTGATCGAGGGCAGCGCCGCGGCGCAAGCCGGCGTTCGAGTGGACGACGTCATTCGTGAGTTCAACGGCATCGAGCTTTACAATTTTGACCACCTTCGCAGGCTGATTTTCTCGTGCGAGGTAAACGAAAAAATCCGTCTGAAGATCCAGCGAGGGGATCAAGTGCTCGAGGTGGCGCCCATCCTCAGAGTCATTCCACGAGGATTATGATCGCTTACGCTCGCCCGGGAGTAACGAGAGTTTTTCTTGCAAGACGCTCGTTTTCGTTCTTGCTGTCTGCATTCCTGGCGACTTCATCCGCTCTGGCCGACTCAGGGATCTCGGAGCTCGAGGCGCTTCGCCGGCTCGAGCGGAAGGTCGTCACCGCGATCGAATCTGCCGCGCCTGCGGTTGCCTTTCTCGAGGGCGGCTCCGGTTTCATGATCAGCGCGGATGGGTACTTGCTCACCAATGCACACGTGGTGTCTGACAAAATCACGAATAACGTCGTGCAGAGGCCCGAACGGCGGGTATTCAACGTGTACCTGAGTGGAGGGAAAGGCTTCGTCGCGGATCTTGTCGGGAGTGATCCCGAAGGGGACGTCGCCCTCTTGAAGCTGCGGGGAAACCCGGAAGTGCCGTTTCTCGAGTTTGGAGATTCCGATACTCTCGAGATCGGTCAGCAGGTGATCGCGCTCGGAGATCCTTTTCTCATAGGATCCGAGGAGCTCTTTATTGAACCGGCCGCGCCCGATTACCAACCCTCTGCGTCCTTCGGCATTATCAGCGCCCTGCACCGCAACTCGGACACCTATTTGGATGCGATTCAAGTCGATGTCGCGGTCAATCGCGGAAACTCGGGGGGCCCTCTGCTGACACTCGACGGCAAAGTGGTGGGCATCAACGGAAAAATCGAGACGCGTTTCCAGGCGGGGGTCAATACCGGCGTCGGTTATTCCATACACATAAACCAGATCAAACGCTTTCTCGAACCCTTGAAAACCGCAAAAGGTGGAGTGGTCCGCCACGGTGTGATCGACGGAATCGCCGTGGCCAAACACACGAGTGGAGGGCCGGGTCTTCCCGTTACAAGGGTGAAAACCGACTCACCCGCTCACGCCGTTGGTTTCCTCCAGGGGGATCGGATTCTGTCCATCGACGGTCGCCCAGTTCGCTCGCTGAGCCGGTTCAAGGGCATTCTGGGGACGTACCCTGCGGGAGAAGAGGTTCTCGTGAAACTCTCGCGAGGCGCGTTGACCGTCGAGTTGAAGGTAGTCCTTCTCGAACCCGGAGTGCTCCCTTACCTCGGGATCAAGTGCGACACAGACCCCCAGGGAGGAGCCAGAATCATCGAGGTAGACCCGAACTCGCCCGCCGGACGTGCTGGCTTGAAGCAGAGTGACGTGATCGTGTTGCTCGCAGGAATGAAGGTCAACAACCACAAGGAGCTGGATGACTATCTCCTCATGCGATTGCCCGGCGACGTTCTCGCGGTCGAGGTCCTCAGGACAGGAGGTCCTCTGAAATTGGAGGTGCGGGTCGCAGGACAGACAGGGCCTGAACCGGACTGAAGACGCTGATAACAATGCCCGTGAAGGTTCTGTTTCGCCCGTACACGTTCCCGTTCCCGTTGCCGAACGGCGTCCGCGGACACTGTGGACGGCCGAGCCGACGTAACTCCTCTGGAAAAAGCCTATTGCGTCGTGGTAGATCGCCGTCCTGGCCCGGGCCCTCGGGCTTTCTCCGCGCGAACGGGAACGGGAACGTTCACGGGAACGGGAAGAATAACCTGGTTCATTCACGAGCATTGCGGCTACAAAAGCCCTGCCCTACGCCCGATCGCGAGTTATGCTTCAGAGGACACGAGAGCAAGTGCAGGGAATAAACGGACGGAGGTGAACGATGTGCGGGATCTTTGGACTTCTCGCGACCCCAGAGAGAAGCGGGCCTGGGCCCGGGGAAACGTTCTTCCGTTCCCTCGAAGACTTATTAAACTTCGCCGCTGGGCCCGGTCCATCCAGCCTCGAGGAAGCCGAGAAGTTATCGGAGGATACTCGCCCCGGCCTCCTCTCGAAGCTCGAGAAGTTGCAGGCTTCGTGCTATCGATGGATGGGGTGCGGGGCCTTCCTTGAAACCCTGCGCAGCCAGGAGCTCGGAGCTCGACTCCACAAGGCTGCCTCCGCCACGACCGCGTGGACGCGGAAGCTCGCAGCTCTTTCGAGTCAGGGGGGCCTCACCCGCCAGGGGGACTGGGAGTTCATCAACCGTTTGATCGTGGGCGGCAGAGACATCGCCTGGCAACTCGAGCAGGACCTCCTCGGTAACTTCGAGCCGGTTCTGGCCCTGCTGGGGGAATCCCGGGTACCGACAGGCCAGGGAGACGTGTTGGCACTCGCACATGCTTGGCAGCTCAACCTGGTCCTCACCAGCTTGAACCGTCTGGAAGTGCGGGGCCGCGACTCGGCAGGCGTTGCTGTCTACCTCAGGTTTCCCGACCCAGCCGCCCTCGACACCTTCCTCGACGACACGGTCCTCGATGGGAAGCTCACGGGGCGGAAACACAGGCGCGGCTGGCGTGACGAGCTCGAGAGGAGGTCGCTCCTGGAGGCCTTCACGCACGGCTCGATCTTCCGGCCCGCGACGAGCGACTCGACCCTCCTCGCAGTTTTCAAAGTGGCCAACGAAGTGGGGAAGATGGGCGACAATACCGCCTTCTTGCGGCAGGAGATCGGCAGCGACGCTTTGTTCCAGGCCGCCATAAGGACGCCGGGAGTCGAGATCCAATGTCTGGCGCACACTCGCTGGGCCTCCAACGGCATCATCTCGCTCCCCAACTGCCATCCCGTCGATAGTGCCCATCGCGGACACTCCCCCGGAGAGTTACACGCACGCGGAGAGATCGTCGCCGTCCTGAACGGAGATGTCGACAACTACCAGGAACTACTCGAGCGCTACGTGCGGGGACAGGAGTTGCAGCTCGAGGAGAGCATCACGACCGATGCCAAGATCATTCCCCTCGTCGTGTCCCACCACTACCGGAAGACCGGCAATCTCGGGGAAGCCTTTCGCCGCGCTTTCAGCGAGCTGGAGGGCTCCATGGCCATCGGAATCATGGCGGCCGATCACCCCGGAGAATTCTTTTTCGGTCAGAAGGGAAGTGGGCAGGGACTTTTTCTCGGCGTGAAGGAACACGGAGTCGCGATCGCTTCTGAGATGTACGGCATCGTCGAGTTCACCCCGCGCTACCTGAAAGCGGAGGGTGAGCGGCACGTAGACGGTGAGGTGTTTCGTCTAGCCGTCACCGGTGGTCGAATCGCGATCGAGCTTCTCGACACGGCGGGGATGAGCGCCGTTCCTGACAATCGAATACGGACGGCAGAGATCACCACGCGGGACATCAACCGCGGCGACAACCCCCACTTCTTTCTCAAAGAGATCACCGAGTCTGTCGACAGCGTACGCGAGACCCTGAGGGGGAAGGTGGAAGCGGCGCCGCGAGAAGATGGCGGTACGCGTCCCGAAGGGCGGACGAACCGCGGCTGGGTTCAGCTCGGTACCGACGTACTGACGCCGCAGTTCCTCGAAGCGCTTCGCTCAGGACAGATCCGGAAGATCCGCGCCATCGGCCAGGGTACTGCCGCAGTGGCCGCTGATGGTATCGCCCACCTGCTCGAAAGAGCGCTGTTGAAGTCGCGGACGGGTTTTCAGATCGTTGGGTTGAAGGCGACGGAGCTTTCCGGTCATTACCTGAGCGAGGACATGTCAGACACCCTAGTCCTGGCGGTCTCTCAGTCCGGGACGACGACCGACACGAATCGCACCGTCGACATGGCCAAGGAACGCGGCGCGTGGATCATCAGCATTGTCAACCGGCGTAACTCCGATCTCGTCTATAAGTCCCACGGCGTGCTTTACACTTCCAACGGACGCGACATCGAGATGTCCGTGGCCTCCACGAAAGCCTTCTACGCGCAGAACGTTGCGGGGCAGCTGCTCGCTCTGGGCCTGGCCACCGAGCTGGGAACCCTTGACGATACGGAACTCGAGAGGGAAGTGAAGAGTCTCTCGCAGTTCCCCGATGCCATGGCCCAAACACTCCTTCTGGAGGAAGACGTCGCGGAGCTCGCCTCGAGGTTCGCGCTCGAGCGAAGGCACTGGGCCCTCGTCGGCAGTGGCATAGGAAAGATCGCCGCAAACGAAATCCGCATCAAGCTCAGCGAACTCTGTTACAAATCAGTCGCCGTCGATTTCCTGGAGGACAAGAAGCACATCGACCTTTCGTCGGAGCCGCTCATCCTCGTCTGTGCCAATGGTATTCCTCCTTCGACGATCTCGGACGTCGTCAAAGAAGTCGCAATCTTCAAGGCCCACAAGTCGATCCCGATCGTTATCACCGATGAAGGCGAGGACCGCTTCGATCCCTATGCCGCCGGCACGATCAAGGTGCCCCTCTTGAGCGGCAGTCTGAACTACCTGCTCGCCACCATGGTGGGACACCTCTTCGGCTACCATGCCGCGGCCCGTCTGGATCACTTCGCCGAAAGGCTCCGCTCCATTCGTGCCGAGGCACTGAGCCGCTTGACCTCGCAGGAAAGGCCCGGGGCGGCTGATCTCCCCCCGAGTCTGACGGAAGAGGTGGTGGAGATGGACGGTATCCTGAACACGGGTGGCCTTGACAGTGGGCTCGACGCCGGAACCGCAGCGCGACTGTCGAGCGTGTTCCATGTCCTTCTTGGCTGGCTGCCGGTCAACGTTTTCAGCCGACAACATGCGAGCTTTCTGGACGGCATTGTCTCTATTCTTTCGCAGGCGATCGGAGAACTCTCCCGTCCCATAGATGCGATCAAACACCAGGCCAAGACCGTCACGGTTGGCATCTCCCGTGGCGAGGTAGCGCTCAGCGAAGGCCCACTCGTCGCTAGCTTCAACAGCCTGGGCCTTGACTTCAGCGAGCTGGCCGAGACGCACAGCCGGTTCCTCATGGCGCTGGAGCCCCTGGTCGCGCGACTCGATGGGGCCACTCTCTACCGCGTCGACAAGCTCGATCGACTCGGGAGACCGACGGAGGACTCACGAATCCAGGTTCTCCGAAAGACGGGCTGCTCGAAGGAGATCGTTTCGCGTAGCGAGGAGGAGCGCCCCCTTTCCGGAACGAAGTGGGGCGCCGTCAAGCGCGGGGAGATTTACATAGGCTACGGCAAGACCGATTCGCGCCCGATCCTCATCGTTCCCGTTACGGGCGCGCGCCCCGAAGGCCACCTGCTCCTCTACCACCTCGACCTCGTGCCACGAGGCCGTCGTGAGTTGAGGCTACGAGCGCTTCGAGCCCGCGAACACCTGGTCGAGCGCCTGCAGATTGCAATCACCGAGCGCAACCTGGCCTGGGACGAGAGCCTCATCGATTCGATCGACAACGAGGTCCTCTTCTTCAAGAGCCCGGACACGGTCGCGGAAGAGCTGCTCGAGCGGGCATCGGCGCCGTAGGACTCGCTCTGTTGTGGGCGGCGGCTATTCCTGCCGGTTGCTCACAAGCACGTACTCGCCCTCGAGTCCGCGTGGCGCTCGGGCCGCCACGCGAAGGGAGCGACTCAGAGCGGGGAAGAGCTCCTTGAGCTTGTCGAGCTCCGCCTTCGACGAAATGAGGAATGCTTCCTGAGGTTGCTTCAGATAGGTCTCGAGCTTCTTCCGTATCGGATCCTCCGAATCGCGGGCGTCGAGGTAGGAAAAATGTCCGATTTTCTTTGTGTCGCCCAGATAGTAGAACACCTCCGCCCGCTTTTCTCCGTAGACGGCAAGCGGAGCGCCGGGTGGGATCTGCGTGGAGAACTTCTCCAGGGCCCCGCGGCTCGAGAGAAACGAGTTGCTTGCCTCGTAGAAGAAAGTCGACGTGAAGAACAGAAAAATCGTGATGCAGGCAAACTCGAAGGCCGCCTTGGGGATGTCTTTCTGTAGCAAAAACTTGTGCACACGTCGGGCAAGGAGGAGGGAAACAGCCGCGGCAGCCCCCGCAATTCCAAGGCCGGCGAGGACGGCCTTCCGGTCTGCCAGCAGCGCCTGCAAACGTTCGTCCTTCTCGGGGTAGCCTGCGAAATAGGCCGCGGCACAGAGGAGGACCACAACAGCCGGAAGCATTAGAAGGTAGGGTACGGCCACGAAAACCCCTCGTCTCAGAAAGTCCTCCCAGATCGTGAAGGACTCTCTGGTCTCGAAGAACGCGGCGGAAACGAGAAGGCTCAGCGCCGGCCAGATGACAAGGGCGTATTCCGGCTTCTTCGAGGATGCGATGGTCAAGGCGACAAGCGTGAAGACGACCCAGACAAAAGTGAGACGCTCCCCATCCCGACCGAGGCGGTCCTTGCCGTGAAGCAAGCCCAGGGGCAGAAAGAGGGACCAGGGCAAAAATCCGATGAAGAGCGCGATGAGGTAATAGTAGGGAGGTCCGGAGTCGGGAGCCGACCCCGTTAAACGACCGAAGTGCTGGACGACGAAATGTGAATCGAAGAACGTACTGCCTTCCCGCCCGACAGCTACCGCGTACCAAGGGACGGTGAGGAGAAGAAAGATAGCCATTCCCGTCAGGGACCGGATTCGCGAAAAACCGCGCTTCACCAGGGCCGTCCCGCCTCCGAAGAAGAGATAAAAAAGAAGGGTGCCGAAAACGAGTCCGAAGGCGAGGAGCACGCTCTTCGCAAGGGCGCCGGCGGCGAGGCCGATCCAGGCGAGGACGGGCCAGAAGCGCCGCGCGTCTTTCCGCGCCGCGAGCGCGAACCCACTCAGCGCGAGCTGACAAGACACAGCAAAGAGGAGGTCGTCGTCGAGCCAGCCGGCCTTGCGGAAGTAAAGGTAGGTGGACGCCTGGATGCCCACGGCGAGAAAACCTATGCGGCCGTCGAAGAGAGCCCTTCCGAGGACGAAGGTAAACCAGAGACCGAGCATCGCGGCCAAGGTCGAGGGTAAGCGGTAGGCCAGCTCGGGCGGAAGTCGCTCAAAACGGTGACAGGCGGCCGCAAGCCAGTAGGTGAGTGGGGGAAGCTCGAGCTGGGAAGCCCCGCGAAATGAAGGGAGGATCCAGCGGCCGTCCTCCATCTCTGCCGTCACGCGCGCCATCAGGGGCTCGCCGGGCTCCCAGAAGTCGCGCTTCCATGAGTTCCACAGGAAGAGGGCTCCGAAGAGGACGATGAAGAACAGGACCGTGCCGGATCGAGGCCCGGCCGGAGGAGTGGTGTTCAGTGTTCCGTGTTCGGTGTTCAGGGTCAGAGTCGGAGGTCCGAATAGTGCATAGTGAACAGAGAATGTGAATTAGAATTAATTCTAATTCTCGGTTCCGCTTCTCTATTCACTATTCATTCTTACACTCTACCCCCGAGCTCCCTCAGGCGCACCCTGGAAAACCGGCGCGGTTTCAGACCGGCCGACCACCGCCTCCGGCGTCTCCTCAAGAGCAGGAGCCGCGGTACACGCGAAGTGGCGGTTACCGGGGATGGCGACGACACCGTCGGGCGATGTCATGAACTGCCGGGCGTCTTCTCCGAAACCAATGCGCGTGCCCGCGGGCACTCGCACCCCTTCCTCGACAATCACGCGGCGAAGCTTCGTCCCTTCGCCCACCTCCGCGTCGGGGAACAGGATGCAGCCCTCCAGCTCGCAGCCTCTCGCGATCACGACGCGAGGAGAAATAATGCAGTTGACCACCGCCGAATCCTCAATGCGGACGCCGCTCGAAACGAGGTTTTTCCCGTGCACGGCTTTGCCATCGCACATGGCGCTTGTTGTGTACAAAGCCGGCACCCACTCACGGAAGCGTGAGTTGTGTACCCAGCGCGGGTCGCTCAGATCGAACGGCGAGGGCGACGCGAGGAGATCCATGCTGGTCTTGAAGTAACTGTCAAGGCTCCCCACATCGCGCCAGTAAGGAGCCGCGTCCGGGGAGATGACATCCAGGGGGCAGGAGAGTACCGTACCCTGATCCAGGGAAGCTGGAAGGATGTTCTTCCCGAAGTCGTGTGCGCTCTTTGTCTTCGCGTCAGCGACGAGCTGCTCGACGAGGAAAGTGGTCTCGAAGCAGTAGACGCCCAGGTTGATCAGGCAGCGGCCGTCAACGGCGTACGGGGACGGGTCGGCAGGTTTCTCGATGAAGCTGGTGATCCGGCCATCGGTGGTGGAGACGCTACTACCACTTGAAGAGTGCTGCGCGATGTTGATCACACCGAAAGAGGAGGCCTCCCCGGGATCTACCGAGCCCGTCAGGACAGAAACATCGGCCTCGCGCTCGACGTGCGCCTGGATGAATTTCCCGTAGTCAGCGCGGTAAACGTGATCGCCCGAAAGTACCAAAACCAGGTCGGGACGACTGCGATCGAGAAGGTCCAGGTTGCGATAAATAGCGTCCGCGGTTCCGCGATAGACTCCGTGAGCCGCCCGCAGCTTGGGCGGCACCAGCTCGATGTACTCGCCCAGCTCGCTGGAGAGAAAGTTCCAACGCTCCAGAAGGTGACGGTTCAAGGATTGTGCATGGTACTGCGTCAACAGGTGTGTGTTCCGCAAGCCCGAGAGGACACAGTTCATCAGGGTGAAATCAATGACACGAAAGTTGCCCCCGAAAGGGACCGCGGGCTTGGCGCGGTTCGAGGTCAATGGGTAGAGCCGCTCGCCGATTCCGCCTGCCAGCAGCATCGGGAGTACTTTTAACGGACGCATGAGAATGTTATTCCTTTTCTGCCCACGCCGGCGTTACGCACCGGACTCTCAGTTTGTCGGACCTTCACTTTTCTCGGTTAAAATCTTTCGGACTGTGTCCTTGAGCTCCGTCAAATCGGAGGACTTTGTGACGTACGCTTCCGCCGGCCAGCTGAGAAAACTGTCCTTGTACGAGGAGTAGGCGGTGTTGATGACGACAGGGAGCTCGTTGCGGTCATCCAGCATCCTCCCCATCGCCTCGATTCCGTCCATGCCCGGCATGCTAATATCCATGATCACCAAATCCGGCGTAGCTTCCTTCGCCTTCTGGATCGCTTCTTGCGCATTGGAAGCAAACACCAAGCTGTAGCCCTCCTCGGCAAGCTCACGCTCGTAGAGCTTGCGGATACTGAGCTCATCATCAGCCACCAGCACCGTTGTCATGACAGACTCCTTGCAGTTGTTTCCACCGTCTCCATTCGCGCATGACTCATCTCGGAACGCTTCCTCGACCTTCGAGAAGCGCCCCCACCTGCCGAAACCGGCAGCGTCAGCTTGAACACCGTCCTGAACTTGTCGTCCGCCTCCAGCTCCAGCGTTCCCCCGAGACTCCGGAGGCTTTGCTGAGCGATGCAGAGGCCCAGACCCGTCCCCTCCGGCTTGGTTGTAAAGAACGCGTCGAAGATACGGGGAAGAACCTCTGGAGGAATGCCGGTACCGGTGTCCCCGACGTGTATCGTAGCTGACAAGTCGTTCCGGCGAACGGCTACGTAAAGCCTTCCACCGTCCGGCATGGCCTCGATGGCGTTCTTCAAAAGGTTCGAGAGCACATGATGAAGAAGCTCAGAGTCCATCCAGCCGTGGATGGACGGCTCGGGAAGCTCGGTATCCGTTTTGATGGCGCTCTTCAGAAGCTCGCTCTTGAACGTGGCCAGGCAATTCAGAACCGCCGCGTTCAGGTCCACCGACACCGCATCCCGAACCTGTGGCTTGACGAAATCGAGAGTCTCGCGGAGGAACTTTTCCAGTCGAGTTACCTCGGAGACTATGATTTGCAGCGTCTCGGCCGTTTCCGGGCCTGTGTCCCGATCCTTCAGCAGGGAACGCGCCAACCCGCCGATCGCCACCAGCGGGTTACGGATTTCGTGCGACACGTGAGCGGCAAGACCGCCAATCGCCGAGAGCTTCTCTGCCTGGAGAAGCTTTTGCTGACTCGTCTTGAGGGTCTCGTTGGCCGCTTGCAGCTTGGCCACGCTTTCGCGCAACTCGTCGTACAGGTGGGAGCGTTCGAGGGCGACACCGGCGTAGCCGGCAAACGTCTTGAGGACGTTGAGGTCCCCTTCGGCGATGGGCTTTCTCGTGATGAAGTTGTCGGCGATGATCACGCCCGCAAGGGAGTCTCTGACGAAAAGCGGCACGACGGCCACTTCGTCAGTCGCGAGGAGCTCGAAAAGCGTGTCATCGACGTCGGTTCCCTGCTCCGAGGAGTGCAGGCGGGCAGGTTTGCCACGCCCAAGGACACCGAGAATCCCGGGAGCCTCGGCTCCCGTCTCGGGCGCGTGGATGCTCAGATCAAAATCCATGTGCACCGCCAGCTCCTGCGTGCGCGGGTCCGGCACGCCGCTGTTGCGCGTCAGGTCCTGGTAAATCTCACGCAGCGAGGAGAGATGGAGCGACGAGAGTCGGCTCCAGATCTGATGGGCCTCTTCAGGGTCGGAAGGACCGATTCCGATGCGCCCGCGCATACGCGGCCCATTCACCTGGAGGAAGAAGGCACGATTGAAGCCAAAGCCCACCTGCGCACTGACCGCAACCAGACAGAGATAGACAACCTCGGGAGTGCTGAGGGATTCGTAGAGGATGTCGACGATCTCCCTCATGCTGCTGAGTTGCTGGAAGTTCAGCCGGGAGTGTTCCTCGAGCTCGTTTTCGTGCGAGATGTCAACAAGGCAATGGAGAACGTACCCCGGTCCCAGATCCTCCAGGGGAATCCGGAGGTGGCGGTACAGGGCACCCCCCTCGACGCGCCGCAATTCGCCGTCTCGGTGAGTCGGCTCGTAAGCAGGTTCCGAAGCAAAGGGGCCGGCACGCTGAGGCTCGAGCAGCGTGGCCTCGTCGAGCGCGTTCTGGAACGATTCGCCGTCGCTGAAGGCGCCAGGGAACCCGTCGGCGGCGGAGGGATCAGCCCACGAGATGCGACCTTCGACGTCGGCGAGAAAGGCCACGATCCTGGAGCGAGCGCAAAGCTTCTCGAGAAGGATCCGATAAACTTCCAACCCGGGAGGATTCATGGGCACCTCGACCTGGTCCAGAAAGGACCCTGACTCCTCTGACGCCGAGATTCGTGATTTTCTCCCCCCCGCTCGATTCGGCTGCTTCAGGCGGCTACCGACGCCCTCGCAAGGGCCGGCTTCCCACAACCGTATTGCACCCTTACGGAACTTGGGACAGGAAATCTAACAAAACTCAAACAGCGACACAAGGACTGTCTCAAAAAAGTACGTCTGCCCCTAGTATCGGCCCGATGTGCGCCAGCGATGAACCCCTGGTTGGGGAATCTCGGTGCAATTCGACCCCGACCCCGACGCGGGGCCTCCGGAAGGGTCATGGGCACGAATCCAGCCAGGCGCCCTTAACAGCCCGTTGAAGAAGTCACGTTCTACGAGAAGCGGAACCGAGAATTTGAATCATTCATGATTCAAATTCGCTATTCCTCCCTACCCCCCCGGACCCTTCTTACCCAGGGGCACCTTGATTCTTCCCGGCCCGGTGCAGACGAGGCAGAGGGCCATCGCCAGGAGAGCGAGGGTGTACTCGTAACCCACGGAGATGCGCCCGACATGCGTAGCGTCCTGTGGGATAAAGAATCCGTTCTGCCAGTGGACCATGAAGAGCGCAACGAACATGACGCCGGCGATGGAAAGGGCACCGATCCGGGCGAAAAGTCCCACCACTACAAGCAGCCCGCCGCCTATCTCCGCGGCCACCGCGGCCCAGGCCATGGGGTACGGATAGGGTACTCCTAGGTTGGCCACATAGTTGGAAAACCCTGCAACCCCGTCGGCGGGGTTCGGATAAACCTTTCCAACCCCGTGGGCGATCATGATCGCTCCCAGCGCCAGCCTCAGAAGCAACAACCCCACATCAGAACCCGCCAAGCCTTTACCACCAGCCATCAGAATCCTCCATGCACCACGCGCCACGAAAACGTCGCATCATAGAGAAGTTGCCTCACCTCCGCAACCTCGGATCCGTGGCCTCCTGAAAACCGTCTCCGATCAGGTTGTAGGCCAGGATGGTGGAAAAAATCGCCATCCCGGGAAAAACCGCAAGCCACCAGGCCGTGTAGTCCTC
>Ga0315336_1004052_pt1 | contig 18178 bp, 14 predicted proteins | sample ASW5metaG_FD_204512 | JGI IMG/M metagenome (GOLD analysis project Ga0315336, IMG submission 204512) | Ammonia-oxidizing marine archaeal communities from Monterey Bay, California, United States - ASW #5 | ecosystem: Environmental > Aquatic > Marine > Intertidal zone | place: USA: California... | reverse complement strand
GCGGGGAAAGCGTACCCTGGGGAATGAATACATGAATTCGACGTTGGGATTGTTCCAATACGATACACGGAAAGAGGAAGACAGTACTTGATCCGGCGACTGCTCCATTCAAGGCGCTTTCTCCCGCTTTCCTTCCGCAGACACGGGGCGGAGCCGCCGTGCCACGTTTCGGGCTACGTTCCGGGTCCGTACACGGAAAGAAAAGACAGTGCTTGATGGGGCGCCGGCTCCATTCACGGCGCTTTCTCCCGCTTTCTTTCCGCAGACACGGGGCGGAGCCGCCGTGCCACGTTTCGGGCTATGTTCCGGGTCCGTACACGGAAAGAGGAAGACAGGTCTTGATCCGGCGCCGGCTCCCTTCAAGGCGCTTTCTCCGGCTATCCTTTTGCAGACACGGGGCGGAGCCGCCGTGCCACGTTTTGGGCTACGTTCCGGGTCCGTACACGGAAAGAGGAAGACAGTTCTTGATCCGGCGACGGCTCCATTCACGGCGCTTCTCCGGCTATCCTTCCGCAGACACGGGGCGGAGCCGCCGTGCCACGTTTCGGGCCGGCTACGGGTTGTCTGCGAGCCGTTGCTTCAGGGTGGTGATTCTCTTCCGGGTGTCCATCTGCTTGACTGCCATGCCGATTGCCTTCCGGGTCCCGACCAGAACCACGAGCCGGCGTCCGCGCGTGATTGCGGTGTAGAGAAGATTCCGCTGCAGCATGATGTAGTGCTGGGTGTGGACGGGGATCACGACGCATGAATACTCGCTTCCCTGGCTCTTGTGAATCGTCGTGGCGTAGGAAAGCATCAGCTCGTCGAGCTCCTGGAAGTTGAACTTAACGTCACGGCCATCGAAGGTGACGATCAACTCACGTTCCACCTCATCGATGGATTGGATGCGTCCGATGTCGCCGTTGAAGACGTCCTTGTCGTAGTCATTCTGGGTCTGCATGACTTTGTCGCCTTCCCGGAATACCATGCCGAAACGCTCGACCCCCTTTCCGTTCGGATTCAAGGCGTCTTGCAGTCTCACGTTGAGATTTCTGGCTCCAAGCTCCCCTCGCTGCATGGGAGACAGCACCTGGATGTCCTGCAGCGGATCCAGGTTAAACCGGGACGGAATCCGGTCCTTCACCAATTCCACGATCCGGTCGGTTCCCCTCATGGGATCATCCGCTTCGAACAGGTAAAAGTCGGAATCCTCGTCCCTGGACGGGAAGTAGGGCATGGTGCCGGTATTCACTTCGTGCGCACTCCGAATGATCGCGCTTTGCGCGGCCTGCCGAAAAACTTCGTTCAACCTGCACACTGGAACGGCTCCGGACAGGATAAGATCCCGCAAAACGCATCCGGGCCCAACCGAAGGCAGTTGGTCGACATCTCCCACCACGATAAAAGCAGCCTGCGAAGGAATGGCCTGGACGAGTTGCCAGGCGAGAAGAATGTCGATCATGGATGCTTCGTCCACGACAAATACGTCTCCTTTCAGCGGGTTGCTCCGATTGTGCTTGAACGTTCCCTTTCGCGGATCGAACTGCAGGAGACGATGAATCGTGCGCGCATCCCGGCCGGTACTTTCCGACAATCGTTTCGCCGCCCGTCCGGTGGGTGCGCAGAGCACCGGCACGAGTTTCTTCGCCGACAGGATCAGCAGAATCGAATTTACCAGGGTGGTCTTGCCTACGCCGGGGCCCCCGGTAATTACCATCACCTTGGAGCGGACTGCCTGCGCAATCGCCGTCCGCTGCGAGTCGGCCAGCTTCAAGGAAACTTTTGCTTCCACCCAGGTTACGGCTTTCTGCATGTCGACCGCAGGGCAGGGATGGACACCCCGGCACAAATATCCGATATCACGGGCGAGTTCCGCTTCTGCCCGGTCCAGCGACGCCAGAAAGATCAGCGGCCCTCCGTCGGGGCCTTCCCGCAGCACCAGCCGCCCCTGATCGATCTGGACATCAATGGCGGATTCCACGAGTTGGGAAGGAATCTCCAGGATGTCTACCGCAGCCTCCACGAGGGACTCACGGGGATAAGCGCAATGGCCTTCCGAGGTCAACTCCTGCAGAACGTACTCCACGCCGGCCTGCGCGCGCAGATCGGACTCCTTGGAAATACCCACTCGCATTGCGATCTGGTCCGCGGTCTTGAATCCGATACCCCGAATATCGGTGGCGAGGCAGTATGGATTCCCCTGGACGGTCGGGATCGCCTCCTCCCCGTAGGTCTTATAAATCCGGTAGGCACGGCTGGTGGACACGCCGTGGCTGAACAGGAACGTCATGATCTCGCGCACTGCCTTCTGTTCGTTCCAGGCTTCCTTGATCTTCTTGCGGCGCATGGGGCCGATTCCGTCGATGCGTTCCAGGTGCGCAGACCGCTTTTCGATGATCTCAAAGATCTCCTTGCCGAAGGTCTGCACGAGCTTGGAGGCGTAGACGGGTCCGATGCCCCGGATCATGCCGGATCCAAGGTATTTCTCGATTCCCTCGAGGGTGTCCGGCGCGGTCGTCCGGAGATCGTCCGCCTTGAACTGGCGCCCGTGCTTGGGGTCCATGATCCAGTGTCCGCGCGCATCGACCCACTCACCGCTGGTAATGCCCGCCGCGGTACCGATCACGGTTACGAGATCGCGCGCGCCCCTCGCCTTGACACGCAAAACCGCAAATCCGGTTTCTTCGCTGTGAAAAGTGACTCGCTCTACGGTCCCATTGACCCGATCGTCCGAAATGTGGCTCATGTCGTCAGCTCCAGCGCGTTTTTGAGCCGTATCACGCCAGAGTCTTATGCGTTCCGTCGCAGAGGGGCTTCGTGCCGGAGCGCTTGCAGCGGCACCACGCAATCGTCTGGGCCTCCGTAATGGTTATTTCCATGGGGACGAATTCGGTTTCTTTGTGTGATCCGTCGCAAAACGGCTGTGTTTTCGACAAACCACATGCGCACCAGAAGTAGGTGCCCGGCTCGACTTCCTGACAGGCAGGGCTTGTGTCTGCGATCTTGGGTTCCGCCATCGATTCCTCCAGCTTTGAGCGTTCATTTTTCCGTACCGTGTCGTTACGGTTCGGTTCGAATCCACAAGGATTTCTCTTTTACAACGGAATGGCGCGCCGAAACAATTATTGCCAAGAAAAAACTGGCAAAAGCATTCATTATCGAGTACACTGTAATGAGCAATGAGAGGCTTGTACGGAACACTGACTGTACGGCAGCAAACTCTACTGTCACGGCTTTCCGCGTCCAGCGGAAGGTTCATTCCAACAACTGAAGGAGACCCCATGAACGTCCCTGTCAAAATCACGTTCCACAACACCCAGCGAACCTCGAATATCGAGAAATTCGTCGAGGAGCAAACGGAGCGCCTTCAAAAGTTTAATCGCCGGGTGCAGCACTGCGATGTGGTCATCGATCAGCCGCACCATCATCACCAGAAAGGCAATGATTATCAGGTCCGGATTGTTGTCACAGTCCCGGGTCAGACCATTGCCGTAAGCTCATCCACGTCAAAGGACGGGGGCCAGGAGAATCTCTATAGCGCCATTCACGATGCATTTGACGCGGCAAAGAGAAAATTGAGACAGAAGCGGCAGAAACCACGGGAACGAAGCGTTCGAAAGGCGGCAAAGGACGCGGAATCCGGCGACCCCCAGGTCTCCGCTTCCGTCTGATTTCCGGGAAATTCAGGATAAAACCGGCCCGGGAGAAATTTCCCGAGGCTTGCCCTTGCGCAGGGAAGGGCGATTTGAGATATTTTTTCGTCAATTCATGCGCACGAAGATCGTAAAGGCCCAAGCGGCGCTGTGGTTCAGCCTCCTTTTCCTCCCTGGCGCCTTTGCCAGCCAGGACCCGCTGGACTCGCCGTCCCGGATCATTCCGGTGGAAGGCTACGCGGCGGTGGTGAACGACAGGGTCATCCTTGTCAGCGATGTCCTGATCGCCCTCGCGCCGATTGAGGCAGAACTCCGTAATCGATACCACGGGGAAGAGCTGATACGTAGAATCACGGATGCCTACGAGGGCGCACTGAGCAATCTAGTGAACAGGGCGCTGATCCTCGAAGAATTCGCGGAGAAAGACACGACCCTCCCGGAACGCGCGGTGGAAGACCAGATGGATGAGATGATCCGGAACAGATTCAAGAATCGCACCGAACTTCTCAACATTCTCACCGAGGAGCGGACCACGCTGGATGAGTGGAAGGAGCAGGTCCGGGAGCAGCTTATCATTCAGCTCATGCGGCGCGACAATATTCTGAACAACCTGGCACTGTCCCCCGGCGATGCGAAAGATCTCTACCGGGATCATCATGATCGATACTTTACGCCGTCGAAAGTGAAGCTCTGGATGATCACCGTGGCACGGGGAACCTCTGGTGAAGAGTCGGTGGAAAAGGTCGAAAAAATCAGGACCGCTCAGAATCGCCTGAAAAGCGGGGAGGATTTTGCCGGCGTTGCCCGGGACCTCTCCGAAGGAAGCAAGGCGCGGCGCGGCGGCGACTGGGGCTGGCGAAACCCTGACGAGCTGAGGTCGGAAATTGCGGAAGAGATCCGGAAGTCCCCCACCGGAGAAGTCAGTGACATTGTTGTCGCGGGTTCAAAATTTTATCTCTACTTCATCGAGAAGCGCAAGAAAGAGAGTACCGTTCCCTTCGCCGAGGCCAGGCAGGAGTTGGAACAGGAAATTCGCAATCGGGAACTGGAACGATTGAGCGAAGAGTGGATGTCGCGCCTGCGAAAGAAACACTTCATCAAGGTCTTCGTGGACCACCAGATTAACTAATACATCGTTCCATAAATAAGAGTACAGTGGATCCGACACGTCCGTCCGAACTCCGGGAACTGCTGCGCACGTTGGATTTCAAGCCCAGCCGGTCCATGGGTCAGAATTTCCTGATCGACGGGAATATCCGCGACATCATCCTGGAAGCAGCATGCGTCACCGCCGATGATTCGGTTCTGGAAATCGGGGCCGGCCCGGGCGTCTTGACCGTGCCGCTGGTCGAACGCGCCCAACGCGTCGTGGCGGTGGAAAAAGACAATGTCCTTGCGGGCTACCTCCGATCGGTCCTCCTCGACCGTCCGGAATTTCAATTGATTGAAGATGACATCGCGCGAATCGATCTTGAAGAGTTGCTATCACAAACCAGGTGGATTGTCGTGGCGAATTTACCGTATGTCATCGCGAGTCGCCTGCTGGTGGATCTCGCCCTGTCCGATCATCGGCCCACCCGAATGCTGGTCATGGTGCAGAGCGAAGTCGCCGACCGCCTGCGCTCCCCTCCCGGGTCGAAAGCGTATGGGCTCCTCTCCGTTCTCATTGGCCTTCGATACGAAATTCGCGTGGTAAAAAAGGTTGCGCCCTCCTGCTTCTGGCCCCGCCCCCGGGTGTGGTCGACGGTGGTATCGTTCGAGGAAATTCGTTCTCCGGAAGTCACGCCGGACAATCCGGACGACTTTCGCAAACTCGCGCGCCACGCCTTCGCACACCGAAGGAAACAACTGGGGGGAATACTCGCAAGTGCAGGGAGCCCACTGCCCGCGACCCCTGAACGGCTGGCCCAGGTATTGGGCGAGTTCGATCTGGATGCATCGCGGCGCCCCGAAACGGTGGATCAACCTACCTGGTGCCGCCTCGCGAACGCCCTGGGAAGAGCAGCCGAGGGACCGTAACCTCCGTCACGTCCGGCCCCCGTGCCGCTTCCCTTCACTGGTGAGATCTACACAGGATCCAGCAAGTGGCAGACATCGAGTCCGAGAGCGCAGAGAATCGTCAGGATCATCCGTACGATTCGGCGGATGAAGTCCGGAAGTTCACCTCCCACCCGGGTTCCCGGACCGAGCGCATCCAAATCGTCTCCCGCGTTTTCCAACCGGCGCGTGCGGGTGCAGATGTTGGTATGAAGCTCCTCCTCGCCATGGGCATAGACCAGGTACTTCCTTCCCACCTCGAACCCGTATCCGCAGGCGGCGCTGTTATCCGCGGTTGAAATCCGAACGGTCCGCGCCTGGATTCCCTTCCAGCTTCGGAGCATGCGAAGGGTCACGATCTTGCCGAACCCGCTTTCGTCTCGCTCCACCTTCAAAACTTTCCCGGAAAAAACAGCATCGCTCTGCTCAAGCGCTTCGACCGGAGGGGGGGGAGGAACACATGAACACGCGAAAGCGGTCTGTTGAATAGCAAAGATTAATGCCGACGATATAATGATAAAAGACTTCATCACAATTCCTCCATAAAGTGGAGGATCTTATAGCACGAAGCCGCGCCGGAGTCAACGCTGCAAATGTCCGGCCAACGGCACGCGCGTCGTTGACGGGGCGGTAAATTCGAGGAAGCGATGTCGAGTACGATTGAGAGTGGGGAAGGCGAGAACATCATCCTTTTCGGTCCTTAGGCTTTGTGGTGGAAGGCAGAATAATTGGGGGCAGAATAATTTTCTGTTGGCTCCGCTGAATAGGTAGTTGTTGGGATACCCCAACCATCCACCAACGAAAACCAAAGCATCTGCGGAACCCGAAGAAATTGTTCTGCCACAAATTGTTCTGCCTCCTATGCGGAACCACAATTCTCTCCGTGGTCCAAGTCGTTTACTTGCGGCTTTGCTGCTTCGTGTATTTCGTGCGTACAGTGGACAAAAAGTCAGCTACCGGCGCTTGGCTCGCTTGAACCTCGATTTCCGTTGTTCCGCGTCCTGCTCGGCGCTCGGATCTTCCGGCGCTTCCGCCGGCACAACCGGTGGATCCGCCTCTTCGGGATCGGGCCGTTTTGCCCGGGTCCGCGCAGGACGGGTCGGTTTCGCGCGCGGCAACGCCGGGGTGGGCACCCAGCGAAACTTCGGGACCCCCCACCCCATGCGCGTGACCAGCGCATCAAGAAGAACCAACACCAGCAACGCGACATAAAACCAGGGGCGCGCATCCCGAAACCCGGTCCGGCGCGGCGCCTCCCAGATCGTGCTGAGTTCCAACCGCTCCGAGCCACCGCTGACCCGTGCCACCTCCTGCAATTCCTCGATTCGCCTCCTGTCGAAAGTCCACTCCGCGTTGAGGCCCGCGGTGATCGGACCGAACGGGATGACCGCTTGCCCGATCTGTACCGCGCCCCGCACCTTCTGGAGCGGTTCCAGATGAATCGCGGACCGGAAATGACCCGGTTCCAGCCGCTCCCATACATGCTCCTCGACCGCTTTGTCCTCCCCCTGTTGCACGATGATGGCGGGAGCACTCTGAGCCACCCGGTCTTCCCATCGATCGTCGTAGAGGAGTTCCAGCGTGAGAAGGGTGCCGTCGAGATTCGTTTTAATGGCAACGCCCGGCGGCACATCGTCACCCATCAACCAGCGTGCCAGCGTTTGCAGAAAGTCACCGTAGGACGACCACGCCCGGACTTTTTCGGAAGAATCACCCCCCAGAGGAAACGACACCGCCGCGGACCGTCCCAGGCCGCGCTGCCAGAAAGCGACCAGCGGTCCGTGGTACTCGTCCCCGGAAACGCAGGCCGCAGTCGCCTCCGGCCGAAGGTAGCTCAGGTTGTACCCATCTACCTCCGGCATCCAATCCATCGGGCGTGCTGCCAGTTCAAGCCAACCGCCTGCGTCCTCGACCGTGACCGGATCCTCAATGAAAGCCGACCGTGCTACCGCAACCGCCTCCTGCGCAAACAATGCCGGCAGGTCGGCCGGATTTCGATTGAAGAAGATTCGGCCGTTTCCGCGCTTCGCGATGTCCTTCAGAAATTCAGCGTCCGAATCATTCTCGGTTCCCAGGCCAATGACGCTGATCGAGGTCCCCTGCGCCACCATTTCGGCGACAAGGTTCTTGTAGTCGTCGGGCTGTTCCGAATCCGCGGCATCCGAAAACAGGATCAGGTGGCGTTGTCCCACGTTTGCATTGCGGAGCTGTTCCCAACCTGCTTTCAGCCCGTTGTACACGAAGATCCCGCCCCCCATACTTTGAACGCGACGGACGGTCTCTATGAGTTTCCCTTTCTCCTTGCCGAGGGTGGTGAGGGGGAGAATTTCGTGCGCGGTGCTGTCCACCGCAAATACCGTCACCGCATCCTGTGTACCGAGTAACTCGATGACCCGGGCTGAACCTTCGTTGGCGAGATCCATCTTGGTGGTCCCCGCCCCGCCCCCGGGGACGCCGGCACCCATACTTCCGGAGCGGTCCATCACGATCGCCATAGCCACCGACAGCTTCCGGTGTTCTTCCCGCAGATCCATCGAAACGGGCAACAGCGGATCGACCGGAGACTCGAAATACCCGCCGGAGCCGAAACTGAATTGACCGCCCGCCATGAACAGGCCGCCCCCCTGAACCCGCACAAAGAAGTCGAGCGACTTTAGAAATGGAGAGGGAATCCGGTGGGCGGGCACGTTGTTGAAAAGCACCGCGCGCGCTCCGCTCAGCATGCCGTCGTGCAGGGTGCGGGGGTCTCGCACCACCTGCACATCAAATCCCTGCCTCCTCAGCGAGGCGGCCATCGGATCAGGTTCATACCCGCTGATGATGAGGACGCGAGGACCGGCAACCACCTCGATCCACGCTTCCCCGATGTTATTGCCGGGATGGCTGTCGATCACCGGGGCAATCTGCACCTGGTACCGGTGCCCTCCCGGTTGACTCAACCGATCGGTAAACCGAATTTCACCCTGTCCCGCAAGGACGTTCACGGTGCCCGATCCGCCCTGGATGCCATCGCGGAATATCGTGTACGGGACCGCCTGGTCCGCCGTTCCCGCAAGCTCTACCGTTACCAGGTACGGCTCTGCGACTTGAACGCGCGTCGGCAACGTGACTCCGGCGACCCGGACATCGCCCGACTCATCTTCCACCAGCAGCCGATAGTCCAGGGGAACCTGCTGGGACACGAGACGCTCCGCGAGATCGTTCAATGGCTCCGTGCTGTACCCGTCGGAGAGAAGCAGAATCCGCGCGGCGCGATTGGCAGGCATCTGCGACAATGCGTGCCGGACCGCAAGCGCGCTGCGGGTATGCAGAGTGCTTCCATCGAAAATGACTTCGTCATTCTCACCCCGTACGATCGCGACATCGGCAAAGTCGACAAAATGAATCCTGTCCGTCTTCCTCTTGGATCGTTCCAGCACCTTGCGAAGTTCGGGGAGACGCGGTTGCAAGAGATCCTCGGCGGATGCGGACCGATCCACCAGCAGCCAGAGATCGAGCCCTTCACCCAGGTGCCGGATCTCCGGCCGAATCAGGATCAGAACCAGGACCGAAAGGATAAGAACACGAAGGGGCTTCCACAATTGCATCCGTTTCCAGTACCAGCCCGACGCAATCAGGAGCGGCACGAAGATTAGCCATTCGGGGGACAGGAAACGCATCAGGCCCTCCCCCCCGGCAACACCCACGAAAGCATCAGCGCCGCGGCGACCAGGGCAATCCACATCGGGATCCACGGGTCGGAACGACTGTGCTCCACTTCAATCATCTCCGCGGACTCTCCGACTTGATCGAATGACGACGCTTCGCGGAAATCCGCCTCCCTTGCGTCGGCGAATCGGGCCGCGCCACGAAACACATCGCGCTCGCCCTGGCGAACGGTAAAGAAGCAGGGTTCGCGCGGCGCCCTCACCAGCGCCGCCTGCCGCGAAGGATATGAGGCGGCGGATTCGATCCCCAAACTCTGCAGGATGAGTTCAGGGCCCTCGATGTCTACCGCGAGTTCAAGGCGCTGGTTTGCCTCTACGTTGCGCGATTCCCGTACTTTCTTCTCGAGACGGACTTGCTCCACGAACCGGTGCAGGAGAATTACGAAGGCGGGAAGGCGATCCGCATTGGAGCCCGCCAGGGTGAATCCAACGATCAGTTGCCGGGCGCCCGCGTCTTCCCGCAATGCCAGGATCGGTTGCTTTCCCAGCCATACCAGTACCGTCACCCGTTCGTCGACTTCGAGCCCCCCAACCGGCCGGCAAAGGAGGCCCTGCCACGTTAACCCGTCGGTCAATTCGTGCTTTTCCTGCACGATCAAACCTGCCGTCAGTGTTTCGAAGCCCCCAGCCGACCGGGGAATACAAATGTCCGCTCCAACCGGCACCGGTAATCTTCCCGGCTCATAATGGACAATCTCTATGTCATGCCGGGCTTCCAGCCCTACTTCTTTCGCATTCGCGATGCTCCCGACAAACTTGCCCACCAGCTCGCGATCCTCTCCGCTTACTTTACTCAGAATCTCCAGCCTTTTCGGGATGGGCCGCAACAGGTGCAACTGGTCATCGAGAGTGAATTCATCTCCCCCCAGCTGCAGCGTCATTTGCTGGACATCCGGGGGGAACGAACCTTTCAGCACGCGCGACTCGCCGGGACCGAGTTCCAGAGGCTGCCGCGGGGATTCGGTCTCCCCGGCTACCGCGTGCCACGTGGTGACGGCAGGGTTGGCGCCGTGGTTTCGGACCATGGCATGCCACGCCTGCTCCCCCCCGTCACCCGAGACGCGCAGACCGGTGAACCCGAGATTGCTGAACGGCTTTCCCACCCCGATGAGGCCGACGGTGCGAGACGAGACATTCCGCATGTGATCGGACACCAGGATGACGGTGCCGCGGGCACCGGCAAGACTGCGCGCAAGATCCAATGCGGGGGACACATCATGCGTTCCCAGGCGGGGATTCCAGGCCCCCATGCGCAAGAGTAATTCCGAAAGATCCGTTCCTGCATACAACGTGGGACGCGTCGAGTCGCTCTCGATAAGCCTCCACTCGGTTGTGGCCGCCGCGCGGTCCAGCCGGCGGAGCGTGGGACCCACTTGATCCGCGACCCGACTCTGGTACGCAGTCATCGAAACCGAACTGTCGAGAACGACGACGATCCTCTGAAAAGAATCCGGGCGTTGCCAGCGCGGTTGAATCAGCAACCAGGTCAATAGAAGCACGGCCAGGAGTTGAAGCCAGAGCTGCGCGGAATTTCGAATCCGCTCGAAGACCCTGCCCTCGGTGCTTTCCTGCGCAAGATGCTCCAACAGGAACAGGGTGCTGGCCTGGAACCGCCGGGCCTCGTGCTGCAGAAAGTGAATCACCAGGACTGCAGGAATCCCGAGCAGGGCCCAGAGGCCGATGGGATTGGAAATGATCAGCGACATTTGTATTTCGAAAATCGCACTTTTCTATTCAAGTACAATTTCGGATTTTCGGATTTCGATTTCGAATTTGATGACTCTGCATGCCGGGGCTACCCTGAAAGATCTTGAATCGGAGAACTCAATCTGAAATCGAGAATCCGAAATCCAATATGCGCGATCCTGTACTGGAATAGATTTCCTTTGCCACAGCAAGAGCTAGCTCCACGTCTCTACCGCTCCGGTGCGCAATGCTTCGTGCTGCATACTATCGAAAAATGGCAGATCGGCGGACACCCGCGCGAGGATGACGTCGTACGTTCGGGCCTGGCTCGTCCAGAGATCAAAGTGCCTTCGGTAAGCTCCTACGTATTTTCGATGGATTTCCGGGACGACTCGCTGCTTTCGACTGACCCCCTGTTCGCAATCCACCAATTCGACATTGCCTTCCCAGGAGGGAGACGATTCGCTTTCGAGATAGGGAGCGAGCACGACACCTCGTCCCCGGCGGGAGCGAAGGACCCGCATGAATTCATCCGGAGCGCCCGGAAAGAGCAGGTCGCTGATCAGAATACGCATCGACCCGTGACGGACGGCGGCGCGGGTGAATGCGGGGCAGGCGTCCAGCGAAGCCTCGGGCTTTGCATCAAGATCCCATCGGTACCCGAGAAACAGCTGCAGGGGCAAATCCTCAACCTTGTTTCCGCGTACCCCGACGATTCGAAGCGATGAGTGGCAGAGCAGTGCGCTCTCGATGGTGAAATAGAGAAGCTCCAGCGTGCGTTTACGCTTGGCCCCGGTAAGGGACATGGAGGGACTGGTATCCAGGATGATGTCTACCCGGGGACTTACTTCTTCGCGGTACAGTTTCATGGTGTAGTTGCCGGTGCGGGCATACGCCTGCCAGTCGATGTACCGGGGATCATCACCGGGCAAATAGGGTCGATGGTCCTGGAAATCGATCGAGGAGCCGATGCCCACGCCCAACCAGTTTCCGGCCAATCCTTTCCAGGAATGCCGGCGGAACGGAAGCCGCAGCCGCTGTGCCACGCCTTTCATCTCGGCATGGATTTCCCGGAGCGGGCTCTCTTGGGCCGTCGTGCTCATGTGTCGCGCATCCCTGACCTGATCAATCCGGCGCCTCCCGGTCCGTCTGGCGGGCCATCCCTTTCATTTCGACCCAGAACGGAATTCCACGGACAACGACCACCAGCGCAACCACGGCCAGGACACAGAGATTCAGAAGAATCCAACTGGACTCAGCCTCATCAATCAAATGCAGAAACAAGGTCGCCAGAGGAAGGACCGAAAGAATCTCGATCATTCTCAGATCGAACAGTTGATCGATCACGACCCAGCACATCATCAGGATCACAATGCCCAGCTGAATCACGTAGTACGCCGTCCCGAATCGGTACATCCGGGGCCGGAAGATCAAAATCAAGGCCACCGGAAGAAGCAGGGTACCCACTGCGCTGACGTGGAAAAGAACTGCATCTTCAGGATTCGGATAGAGATGTATCATCGCATACAAAGAGCCGGCCAAAACGAGGACGGTGTACAAAACGCCGCTCGGCCATCCCGGTAGAAAGAAAGCGACACCCGGCTTCAGCGGCCCCCTCATCAATCGGAGCGGGCGAAGCAAACCCGGCACCGGAGTCCATGCGCACGCGGTCGCGTCGGTGCAGATCCAGATCAGGAGAACAAAATTCACCAGGAGCACATTCGTGTCCGCTCCCATGCGCACCGCCACGGGACCCGAAATCAGCAGCAGAAGACCAATCACCCGTTTCCGGTAGGCATGATTCTCTGAGATCGGCGCAATTCGTTCCGCTCCAATCTCCAAGAGGTAGGCGAGGGTCAACAAACCGTAAAACAGGTATGCGAGACCGGCGTAGAGCGCGGTATGAATAAAGCTGAACGAGGGTCCGGAGTGTGTATACATTCCGCCATACATACCCATCATCGTCCCGAGTATATTGAACCCGGAAAGTGCCAGGAGGAGAAAGAAAGGGAACAGGAAAATCATTCCGCGGGCGATCTTCGAGGTGAAGGCAGAGGTGCAAACAGTCAAGCCTGTGAAGATCGCCGAGGTGAGCAAAAGAGCGCCCAACAGGAAGAGATCCTGCTGCATTTCGATGCTGCCGAGATAGTAACGCACCACCGCATAGGGAAGCACCGCACAGACAAAGAGGCACGTCTGACAGAACAGGGCCGCCCACTTCCCCAGCACGATACGCCAGGCGGAAAGATGAGTCAGGAAAATCAATTCCAGGGAACGGGCGTCCATTTCCGACCGGAGGGCATTACAACCCCGCATCGGCATGATCAGGAGCAGCGGAAACCCGACCATAATCCAGAAAATCACTTCACCGAAAGCCTGGGAGACCGTTGACTCGTTTCGTGACTTCGCCAGCAACGCGACGATGAGCACGAACACCATCAGGACCTGGAGCAAGATAAACGACCCTTCAAAGACCCGCGCGCGGAGCCCCTGTCGGAGTTCCTTTACGAGAATTGGGCTGAGTCGATCGGAAATCATTGTCGGGCGCCGCGGTGCAGATCGGCCTGTGACTCTTGATCACAGTTTCCGCTGGATCTCTTTCCCAATCCTGATCCTGATCCCAATCGATTAGGATCGAAGAAATCGGGGTATTCAGAATCAAGGTTTTCGGGAATATAAGTACGAGCTGTGCACGGAGTAACTAGGGTACATACGAAAATATCGAATATCGAATGTTCAATATCGAATATCGAAGGATTTGTTCCGCCCTCATGTTTCATGAACAGCCTCCCCAACTTGAACATTCGATATTCGACATTTTCCGTTGCCTGTCGCCAACAACCGAAAACCCGAACCTGAACAAGGATTTGTTCCGCCCTCATGTTTCATGAACAGCCTCCCCAACTTGAACATTCGATATTGAACATTCGATATTCGACATTTTCCGTTACCCGTCGCCAAAAACCGAAACCTGAACACTGAAACCTCATTCCGTATCGTCATCTGGCACCTCCACACTCAGGTCGGGCAACGGTGGCGGGGCCCCGTTGGAAAGGATGGAAACGAACGCGTCTTCAAGTTTCCGGCGCTCCCGGAAGTATTCCGCAACCGCAATGCCGTCACTCAGCATTTTTCGAAGCTGCAAATTCAGGATTTCGGTCGAATCCTCCTTGATGATAATGCGCCCGCCCTCGCGTGTTTCTTCGAGCATTTCCACGCCGCGGTTCATGAGAACCCATTCATAGAGTTTGGAAGGATCCCCGTCGATCCGCACGGAGACGACCACCCCTTCGTCATGCCGGCTCATCAGGCTCTCGGCGGATCCGTGATGCACAAGTTTCCCGCCGTCGATGAACAGCATGGTGCTGCACATCTCCGCAAGTTCGGAAAGAATGTGAGAACTGATAAAGATCGTTTTCCCGTCTTCGGCAAGCAACTGGATCAATCGAATCAGGTCCACACGCGCCTTCGGATCCAACCCGGCCGCCGGCTCATCGAGGATCAAAACACGCGGGTCGTTCAACAAGGTTCTGCCCAGGCAGAGACGTTGTCCCATACCCTTCGACAACTCGGCCATCTGTCTTTCAGCGATCGTTGCCAAGTCCGTAAACTCCATCACTTCGTCGATTCGCGAGCGCCGTTCGGCCCCCTTGAAGCCGAAAGCCCGGGCGTAAAAATCCAGGTATTCGTAAACCGTCATGTGCTCGTAGCCGCCGAAAGCGTCGGGCATCCACCCGATGCATCGGCGAACTTCGGTCGGGAAATTCATGACATCGTATCCGCAAATCTCGATCCAGCCGGCGGTCGGGATCTCCAGGGTTGCCATGATGCGCATGGTGGTGGTCTTCCCGGCGCCGTTGGCGCCGACGAATCCCACGACCTGCCCCTGCTCGACGTCAAACGAAAGAGAATCGACGGCGTGCACGGCGCCGTATGATTTCGAAAGGTGGCGAACGCGAATGATATCGCTCACGAGCCACCTCCCCCGATTTGACGGCACGGACCCACGACCAGGAGGCGATCCTGCCGCCAATCAATGGCCGAGTGCGTCGCGATGAAATGGTCTCCCGGATTCTCCATGATTCCGAACATGGTTCCCGTGCGGTCCTGTAGCAACCGGGCGTTTCCGCCTGCGCGAACTCCAAATTCCAGAACCTCTTTCACCCAGAAGTCGCGGTTGAAGGTGATGGCCGAGGAGGACTGCATCGGGGTACGACGCCCAACCTCCAACCGGTCCGCGAACCAGTATTCTCCCTGGTCGTCGATGTAGAAAACATGCACCAGGTCCTCCTCCAGTGTGGAGAAAAGGACGGGCACCGTGTCCTCCGGTGAGTCAACCCGGTCGACCCGGGCACGACTGGGCCGCACTTCCGACAGATACTGGGCCTGGTACGATCTGCTCCCGAACCAATCCCCGGAAGCCATTGACGCGTACCGTGAAAGCCGCTGCCGCGGGGCCGACGCAGTCCGGTCCAGGACGGGCTGGGCCATGTAGGTTTCGCTACCGACGGAAAAGCGGTTTCCCAGCAGCAATCCGGTTCGGCTGATCTGCTCCTGGACATGCAGTACCTGGTGTTCATCCGGCATCAGAAGCATTGTCGCAACCCGCGCCCCGGTGCCTCCAAACCCATCTTCCAGAATGATCAATCCGATCATGATCAGGCTTGCAACCACGGAAATGATCGGCGTGGTGATGAAAAGGCGGTGCCGGCGGCGTTTTCCGGCGAAAACAACCAGGTTCACGGGGCCGACCACAAAGGCGAATGCCAGCACGCAGAACACCAGGAGCACTGCATTGGGCTTGGACGACGGCACCACGTCCCGGAGTGCCCAGCCGGTGGAATAGTCCATGGCCAGGTCTTGCGCATGATTCTGCAGATCCGCCTTCGTCAACAACCGGGCGAACGTCTCGGGGTTCACTGAATCGCCACTCCACTGCTTCACTTCGATGGTTCCCAACCCATAGGGCGACTCGCCATGCCCAACTACGGGAAGCCCGGAGTTCCCCAGGGTCTCGGGGCCCGGGTTTACCGAGAAATATACGAGCCGCCCCCCATGCGCGACCCAGTTCAATACCGCGGTCCGGTCCGGGGTGCCGACTTGCCGCCAATCCTCCTCGGTAAATAAAATTGAAGAAAAGCCAATGTACGCCCTCCAGTCATCGGACATCCAATCCGGCTTGATCTGACACCCGGTAAATTCTCGGGACATGGTGTCCAGATACGCGACGGCCGGAGCCTTCGTGTGCAACTCCAGCTGCGGACTCAACCCCGTGAATGAAGTCTGATTCCGTCGAGAGAATCTGTGGGTGGCTGAATATTGCGCCGCCCTCCTTTCCAGGCCGTACCCATCGACATGCACCGAGGTCATGGGGTAGTTGTGCGAGCCCTCCAGCCTGGTGGCCACCGGAACCAGCACCTCGAAGGACTTCTCCATTCGCCCCTCCACCTCCACCGGCCAGAGAAAATCGATGCTGGACTTATCCTGGTAGGACGGGGTGCTGTGAAAGCGGAATTGCCACCCGTGTTTATCATCCGTGCCATTTGAGATTTCAATGCGGACGGGAACATAACCTGCCGGCGGCAGGGCGTCATAGTACCCTTCCATCGAAATTCTGACACTGCTTCCGGGCCGGGAAGAAATCCCGGAGACGGGAACCTGGCCCACGGAAGAGGCGGAGAAAAGAAAACAGAAAACCAGTAGATATGGAATACGTCGAGTGACGAGAAGTCTAGACGGGTCCCGCGTAGTAGATAGAACGATCATGAGCTTTCTGAACTCGGTTCTCGTCATTCACCGGTCATTCGGTCGTTCACAATTTCTCACCCGCTCGCGGATACCTCTGACATGCTTTGAGGAACATCGCGGTCGTGGGTTCGGACTTCCGCAAGAAGTTTTCGAACGACGCTTGCCCCCGTTTCGCCATCGAGCTTGGCGTTGTAGTCAAGTACAATGCGGTGTTGGAGCACCGAGACCGCAACGGACTGGACATCTTCAAAACTCGCATTCTCCCTCCCTTCGATCAGGGCCCGGGCCTTTCCCGCTGCCGCCAGCGCCAACGCGGCCCGCGGACTGGCTCCGTACTTCACGCCGGCGGAGGCTTCGGAGCGGCCGTTGTGTGTGGCATCCACCAGGCGTGCAATATAATTGACGACAACGGCGGGAAGGTACATGCGACGCGTCGTGGTCATGAGATCGAGAAAGTCCTCGCGGCTGAGTACCTGCTCGACATCCGGCTCTTCCCCGATTTCCCGGTTCAGAACGATTTGTTCCAGCACTGCCGGGTCGTTGCGATCCACTTCGAGTTTGAACAGGAATCGGTCAAGCTGGGCCTCCGGGAGAGGATACGTGCCCTCCAATTCAATCGGATTCTGCGTCGCGAGCACAAAAAACGGCTCGGGCAATGGCCGTGGTTCCCCCATCACGGTGACGCGCCGCTCCTGCATCGCCTCCAGAAGAGCGGATTGGGTCTTGGGGGACGCTCGATTGATTTCATCGGCGAGCACGAGGTTTCCAAAGATCGGGCCGGGTTGAAATACGAACTGCCGCTTCCCGTCCACTTCCTGGAGCACCGGGTTCCCGGTAATGTCCCCGGGCAAGAGATCGGGGGTAAACTGGATTCTCCGGGCTTCGAGGTGAATCGCCTTTGCGATCCCCTTGACGAGCTCGGTCTTTCCCAGGCCGGGCAATCCTTCCAGTAGAATGTGACCTCTGGCCAGCAATCCGATGACCACCTGGTCAATCAGCTCCGCCTGGCCGAAGAGAACGGTGTTCAGCGTGTCGCGAAAGCGTTGAAGCTTTTCGGTCGCCTGTTGAATTTCCTCTTTGGAGAGATGTGGATCTTCTGACATAAGTTCTTCCTCCGTGCACGCAACCCAGCACTTGTTTCAGAGTCCAGGTTTTGGGTTTCAGTCCAGCCTCTGATTTAGGTCAGATTTTTCGAGCTATGAGAGTCTTTTTTGGTTTCAGGTGTCTAGCCTGTTACAATGTGTCACGTTTTTCAATCTATCTGAATCCTAATCTCAATCTTAATCGATAAAGATTGCGTATGAAAAGTGAAGTCAACACAGAATCCTCCCAACCCGTCGAGGCCAAATTATTGACTTCACAGGACGA
>Ga0315336_1004051_pt1 | contig 18178 bp, 14 predicted proteins | sample ASW5metaG_FD_204512 | JGI IMG/M metagenome (GOLD analysis project Ga0315336, IMG submission 204512) | Ammonia-oxidizing marine archaeal communities from Monterey Bay, California, United States - ASW #5 | ecosystem: Environmental > Aquatic > Marine > Intertidal zone | place: USA: California... | reverse complement strand
TTCTGACCAAGTCAGTCCTCGCTTCCGGATCAAGCGTCTGGGCCCAAGGCGGTATTGCAGCGGTTCTGGATCCCCGAGACAGTTTTGAAGCCCATATCGGAGACACGATTCGGACGGGAGCGGGCCTTTGCAATGAGTCGACGGTTCGCACCGTTGTGGAAGACGCACCTGAGACTATCGAATGGCTTAGTGGCGCCGGGGTTCACTTCGACATCAAAGGCGATACGACAGCGCAATTTCATCTTGCCCGGGAAGGTGGCCATTCGCACCGCCGGGTAGCCCACGTTGCCGACACGACTGGCCGGGCGGTCGTCAACACGCTGGACCGACAAGTGCTGGCGTCGCCCCATGTCACTGTTCTCGAGAACCATATGGCCATAGATCTGATTCTGGCACCCGTGACCGAGGAGTCTGGCGATTTACGCGTGGTGGGTCTGTACGCACTTGATGGGAACACTGCTGAGGTGGTGACGATTCAGGCCGGTGCGGTTGTCCTTGCGTCCGGAGGAGCATCAAAAGCCTACCTGTACACCAGTAACCCTGATTCCTCCACGGGCGACGGCATCGCGATGGCCTGGCGGGCGGGCTGTTCCGTGGCCAATCTGGAGTTTGTCCAGTTTCATCCCACCTGCCTTTATCATCCGCACGCTGGAAATTTTTTGATCTCAGAGGCCGTTCGCGGCGAGGGCGGGAAACTGTTGCTGCCAGATGGGGCAGCGTTCATGGCGGGACACGATCCGCGTGGAGAACTCGCTCCGAGAGACGTGGTTGCCCGGGCAATAGATTACGAGATGAAAAAAGGCGGGCATGACTGCGTTTACCTGGACATCAGCCATCTTGGTCCTGAGCACGTCAAACGCCATTTCCCGGGAATCTATGACCGCTGCCAGTCGTTTGCAATTGACATCACCACCGATCCGGTGCCCGTGGTCCCTGCGGCCCACTACACCTGTGGCGGCGTGAACACCGATCTCGATGGCCGCACGGATCTCAATGGGTTGTACGCAATTGGCGAGAATGCCCATACCGGCCTCCACGGTGCCAATCGGCTCGCGAGTAACTCTCTGTTGGAATGTGTAGTGTTTTCAAAGCGTGCAGTGCCGGCGATCATGACTTACCTGGAGCAACTGCCGACAGACACGGCAAGACTGCCCGACTGGGACGAAAGCCAGGTTTCGGATCCAGATGAACTCGTCGTGGTTGCGCATAACTGGGAGGAACTCCGACGCTTCATGTGGGACTACGTCGGCATCGTCAGGACTTCCCGCCGCCTCCAGCGCGCAGCCAACCGGCTACAGCTTCTGCATGACGAAATTCGGGACTTCTACAGCAATTTCCGGGTCAACAGAGACCTTCTTGAACTGCGCAACCTTGTGATGGTATCCGAACTGATCGTTCGATGCGCGGCAGCCCGCAGGGAGAGTCGGGGTCTGCACTTTACCCAAGATCACCCTACCCCTGACCCGAAACAGGAACACGATACGATTCTGCGGCCGCCCCTGAGATCTTGACGGCAGCGCTACGCCGCCGGTGATGAGCCATTGAACTGCAGAATATCGAAGACCAGGGCGGCCAATTGCGGCCCTTCGGGAACACTTCGCTGCATAAACCAGTCTATAAGGAGCGGATCAGGCTGCGACAGAAGCTCCTCGAAGACCGTCAGTTCCCCAGGGTTGAGGGTGTCCGCCCGGACAGCGGCATATGGCATCAGAAGTCCATCAAGCTCCCGGACACCGCGACGCGACCGCCAGGTCAGTCGGTTGATTCGATGTTGCCCGGTTGTGCTCAAGAATCCCCCTTTGCGATCAGAGATTTGATTGTCCCAATCGCTTCGCCGGGGTTGAGGCCCTTCGGGCACGCGTTCGTACAGTTCATAATCGTGTGACAGCGATACAGTGCGAAACTATCGTTCAGTTGACTGAGCCGCTGCTCAGTCGCCTCATCACGACTGTCGGCGATCCACCGATATGCCTGTAGAAGATTTGCCGGGCCGAGATACTGATCAGAATTCCACCAGTAGCTGGGACAACTCGTGGAGCAGCACGCACACAGGATGCACTCGTACAACCCGTCGAGCGCCTCGCGCTCGTGAGGGCTCTGAAGGCGTTCACTATCGGATTCGGCTTCCGGTGCTTTCAGCCACGGCTCGACGGACGCGTGCTGGTTAAAAAAGTGTGTGAGGTCCGGAACCAGGTCCTTGATGACCGGCAAGTGTGGCAGTGGGAAGATTTTGACCGGCGGCTTCAGTTCTTCCAGCGTCTGGGTGCAGGCAAGGGTATTGATCCCATTGATGTTCATGGCGCACGACCCACAGATACCTTCACGGCAGGACCGGCGAAATGTCAGAGTCGAGTCAATCTCGTCTTTTATCTTGATCAACGCATCGAGGAGCATCGGTCCGCAGGTTGCGCGGTCGATAGTGTATTCGTCTACCCGGGGCTGTTCGCCGTCATCAGGATTCCACCGGTAAATCTCAATGGCCTGCGGTTGCTGCATACCGGTCTCGTCATTATGGCGTTGACCCCTGGTCACGCGTGAGTTCTTGGGTAGTCGAAATTGGGCCATGGGATCCCTAATAAATCCGTGCTTTAGGTGGAATGGTGTCGACTTCGTTTGAGCCTGTATCGAGGGTTACGGGGCGGTACCCAAGGACAACATCGCCGCCATTAACGGTCCCAAGTGTGTGACACAGCCATTGCTCATCATCACGCTCCGGATAATCGTCTCTAGCGTGCGCGCCCCTGCTTTCCTTCCTGGCCTGGGCACTGTAGACCGTCACCCTGGCCTGGGACAGCAGATTCTCCAGCTCAAGTGTCTCAACAAGATCCGTATTCCAGATCATTGATCGATCCTTCACACCGATACTACCAAACATGTCGAAAGTGCCGTCGATCTCAGCGATACCCTCACTTAAGACTTGTTGATTCCGGAACACGGCACAGTGTGCCTGCATCGCCCGCTGCATCTTCAGTCTCACCGCAGCGGTTGTTGCTGGTCCGTCGGAAAATCGGACTCGGTCGAAAGAGTTAACCACCCGATCAACCGACTCGTTTTTACCCCTCAGAACCGGCGTATCTCGAGAAACCGTGTCCGCAGCATGTTGGCTGACTGCCCGGCCGAAGACAATTAAATCCAGAAGGCTGTTGGAGCCGAGCCGGTTGGCACCGTGCACAGAAACACAGGCAGCCTCACCAATCGCCATCAAACCGGGAACCGTTGCACAAACTCCGTCGACAACCGGTCCGAGGCATTCGCCATGAATATTGGTCGGAATTCCCCCCATGTTGTAGTGAACGGTCGGAAGCACAGGGATAGGTTTCTTACAGACATCAACACCGGCAAATATACGGGCGGTTTCCGAGATCCCGGGAAGTCGTTCAGACAGAACTTCAGGACCGAGATGTTCAAGATGCAAGTGAATATGATCTCCGTCATCACCGACGCCTCTTCCGGCGCGGATTTCCATAGTCATTGAGCGACTGACCACATCCCGGGAAGCGAGGTCCTTTGCATTGGGTGCGTATCGCTCCATAAACCGCTCACCATCCGCGTTCGTCAAGAACCCGCCCTCGCCACGGGCACCTTCAGTAATCAGGCAGCCCGAACCATAAATGCCTGTGGGGTGGAACTGAACGAACTCCATATCCTGCAGCGGGAGGCCTGCGCGAAGGACCATGGCATTTCCGTCACCGGTACAGGTGTGAGCTGAGGTGGCCGAGAAGTACGCCCTGCCGTATCCGCCGGTGGCGAGGACAACCCGTTTTGCCCAGAAGACATGCAGTTCCCCCGTCTCAAGGCACCAGGCAACGACTCCTCGACACTCACCCGACTCCATGATGAGGTTCAGACAGAAATATTCGATAAAGAATGCCACCTTGTGACGCAGAGACTGCTGATAGAGTGTATGGAGGATTGCGTGTCCTGTCCGGTCAGCAGCAGCACAAGTCCTTTGCGCCTGTCCCTGACCGAAATGGGTAGTCATTCCACCAAAAGCGCGCTGGTAAATTTTTCCGTCCGCGGTTCTGGAAAATGGTACCCCATAGTGTTCCAGTTCGATCACCGCTGATGGTGCCTCTTTACACATGAAACTGATTGCTTCCTGATCGCCAAGCCAATCAGACCCTTTGACGGTGTCGTACATATGCCAACGCCAGTCATCTTCACCCATATTAGCGAGCGCAGCACTCATCCCACCCTGGGCCGCGACAGTATGAGAGCGCGTCGGGAATACCTTGGTGATACAGGCTGTGCGAAGACCAGACTCCGCAAGACCTAGGCAAGCGCGAAGTCCCGCGCCCCCTGCACCAACGACCACCACATCGTGCTCGTGATGAATAATGTCGTAGCTTGAAGTCATCGGGTCATCCGACTCAGGTAATCAACAAGAGCGCCCACAAGGTTGCTCCGGTTAATACCAAGGCCGCACCTCGCACAAGCCAAATCATCGCCTGGCGTAGCGGCGGCTGAACGTAGTCTTCGATTACCACCTGCAATCCGAGCGCCCCGTGGAGATACCAGACGGGAACAAGTATTCCCAATGTGGTGGTTGGCCCTGCACGATCGATCCAGGCAAGGGCAGATGCATGCTCCGAAACGGCTAGAGACTGGGAAAGCCATAGCATACAGAGGACCAGCGGTACCAATGCGATGGCGGTTCCTCGTTGCCAGCGCCAATGCCCAAGCCCAGCATGAGCCTGTTTCTCGGTATCCTTTGAAATCTGGGTCATGTGACCTTGGTATCGACGAGATGCTAAAAACTGAGCGTGGCAGTGAGGAGCGAACACCCAAATGCGAGCGCTACAACCGCCCACCCGCTGGCGTACACGGAACGCAAACTAAAGCCCAGACCCCAATCCCAGAAAAGATGGCGAATGCCATTGAACAGATGATAGTAGATGCAGAAAATCAGGATCGTCACAAATACGAATCCACCCCACCCACCAACTGCCTTCATAAATCCGGCGTACGCTTCCTCCCCCAGAGCCAGGCTGATCAGCCATAGTGACAACCCGACGGAGGAGAGGGATAGAATGATCCCCGTTAGTCTGTGAAGAACGGATAGGACGCTCGTCAACTGCGGACGATAGACCTGAAGGTGTGGCGATACTGGCCGGCTGGGGGCGTCGGGCATTTGAATTTCAGTCTTTTTCCGTCACGCGGGACCTAGTCCTAGAAGTCAATGCACCGGCCATTTCGCTCCCAGTCGCCATACCGAGTTGGGTCTGGCCGGCGAGATTCAGGCTTGGCTTCGGTGTGTGGCCCTACATGTTCCCGGGTCGTCTTCACGGGGTCTTCTGGGCTTGTATTAGCCTCAGCGTCAATGACTTTACCGGAACCTTTGGGTACACTCTCGTTTTTGTGCATTGCAACATTCTCGATTCTGCCCCCATCGTAGAGCACTTTCAACCCCAAATGGAGATGGCCTTGTGGGATCCAACACGCGTACTATCGCATGGCGCGGTGAATACTGCGTAACCAGCACCCGCCCGGTCTTCATAAACTTCCAGAACGCAAATTGATGTTATGACTATTCCGACCATGCCTGCCCAGGGGTTTACCGTTATCCAATGTTCCGGCGTGGATGCCGGTTCGTTTCTTCAAAACCAGTTTACCTGCGACATCAGTAGAATCGACCAGGATGACTGGGGGCTCGCAGGATACTGTTCCCCCAAAGGCCGGCTCCTGGCTATATTTTTTGTCCTGCGCCAGGGGGATGCGTTTCTGCTTGCGACCCACAGTTCTTTGGCTGAAGACGTCATCATCGGGTTGCGCCGATTTATCATGCGCGTGGATGTTACCCTCGAGTTCTGCCCTGAAAAAAGCCTCTTCGTTGCCGCACCGACAGACGCGGATTCCGCAACGACTAACCACCAAGACAAATCGGACGAAATCCACAGCGACCTGACACTCTCGATCGCGCAAAAGGTGACGGAAGATGACACGGCGGACGAGGACGCGTTTGCGAGGCAATGTATTCTTCGTGGAATTCCGATACTCACCGCTGCGCTGAGTAATACCTTTATTCCACAATCGGTTAATCTCGACCTCGTCGGCGGCGTCAGTTTCCAGAAAGGATGCTACCCGGGGCAGGAAGTGGTCGCCCGTGTTCGATACCGCGGCAGACCGAAGCAGCGCATGATCTGTGCCCAAGTCGCGACGACCGAGACCGCTCCTGCCGGTGCCGAGATCGAATGCCTGGATCAATCGGCCGGTCGGAACGGTACCGTGGTCTCAGCCGTTGCAGATAGCGAGCCGGGTCTGACCCTGCTCCTGGCATCAGTTCCCGTTGCTGCCATGAAAAACGGCGGGCACGAGGCATTCAGCATTGCCGGCGCACCGCTTATTATTCGGCCCCTTCCCTACTCACTTTCCCTGGAGGGGTAAGGCACGCCATTCCGGTCAATCGGTCGCCGATTGCTGCCGCTCGTCTGCTGAGGGGACTATCTGGAAGTAGGTTTCGCCAGGAAGAATAAGCCCGAGGTGCTCCCTGGCTCTTGCTTCGATTGCCTCCATACGGTTCTTGATTTCGTTTACGTCTGCATGGAGCCTGTCATTCCTCTCACGCAGTGAGAAATTTTCCTTTTCAAGTTCGGTCACGGAGCGCTTCAACTGCAAAAGATCTACGACGTTACTCTTTCCGAACCATAACGCGTACTGAAGCGCCAGAACGAACCCGATAAGGCAAAAGATTAGAGTCCTGAGGTACGGCAAGGAGGTAGCTCGCTCGGAATCAAACTCTAGTAAGCTGGGGAAACGCGGCGCGACCTACATACTTAGCCCTCTGCCCGAGATTTTCCTCAATCCGCAACAAGCGATTGTACTTGGCGGTCCTTTCCGAGCGGCAAAGAGAACCCGTTTTGATCTGCTGCGCGCCCACGCCTACCGCCAAGTCAGCGATAGTGGTGTCCTCAGTCTCTCCCGATCGGTGGGAGACCGTCACAGCAAAATGATGCGCTTGTGCAAGCGCCACCGCCTCAAGCGTCTCGCTTAGTGTGCCGATCTGGTTAACCTTTACCAGGATTGAATTGGCGACGTCTTCCTTGATGCCCCGCTCGAGGATGGCGGCGTTTGTTACAAAAAGGTCGTCTCCGGTCAGCTGGACGGAGTCGCCGATATTTGCAGTCAGCAAAGCCCAGCCCTTCCAATCATCCTCGGCAAGCGGGTCTTCGAGCGAGATCACCGGCAATCGTCTTGCAAGATCGCAGATAACGGCGACGAATTCGCCGGAACCGTATCTTCGGGACTCCGAGCGCAAGTGGTAATGCTCCTGTTCATAGAATTCGGAACTTGCGAGATCGAGACCTAGGTAAACCTCGTCAGCAATTCGGTAACCCGAGCGTTCGACGGCGGCGAGGACGGCCTGAAGCCCAGCTTCATTTGACGCGAAGTCAGGGGCGAACCCTCCCTCATCGCCTACACAAGTCTGCAGGCCTTGGGAAACCAGGTCTTCTCGAAGTTTATGAAAGATCTCAACGCCGCAGCGTAAGGCCTCCCGGAACGACGGGGCTCCGGCAGGCAACACCATGAATTCCTGAAAATCGATACTGTTGTCCGCGTGGGCACCGCCATTCAGAATGTTCATTTGGGGAACGGGTAAACGACTCGGATCAGGGTTCCCATGCAACTGACCAATGTGTTCGTATAAAGCGATACCAAGACCATTTGCCGCGGCCTTGGCGCTCGCAAGCGACGCCGCCAAGAGCGCGTTGGCGCCCAAACGTTCTTTGTTAGGCGTCCCATCCAGCGTATTCATCAAGTCATCCAGCTGTTGTTGCTGGCTTGCGTCCTGGCCTCTGAGACATTGCGCAATCTCACTGTTTACATTCGCTACCGCCTTTTGTACTCCCTTGCCGTCAAAACGGGCCAGATCACCGTCTCGCAATTCGAGCGCCTCACGTTTGCCGGTAGACGCACCGGACGGCACAGCAGCGCGTCCCACAGCCCCACCCTGAAGGGCTACCTCGGCTTCCACGGTTGGGAAGCCTCTGGAATCAAGAATTTCCCTCGCCGATACACCTGTAATCAAGAGCTGCTGCTGGGTATTCACGAGGTTTGTCAATAGATCCTACAGACGCTCAGATGCTAAAAGAGCGAGACTGCTTCGAGACCTGATCGATCGCGAGAAGATCTTCCAGCAAGGGCAGCAGTTGCTCTATCGGCCAGGCATTTGGTCCATCGCTCAGCGCCGCGGCGGGGTCAATGTGGGTCTCCATGAATACACCGGCAATGCCTGCGCTAACTGCAGCCCGCGCCAACAAGGGGACAAATTCCCTCTGACCGTCAGACCGGTCTCCACCCGCGCCCGGTAACTGAACCGAATGGGTCGCGTCGAAGATGACTGGAAAGCCAAGCTCAGCCATGACCTGAAGAGAACGCATGTCGACGACGAGGTTGTGGTAACCGAAAGTACTTCCCCGTTCGCAAAGGAAGATCTCTGAACCGCCAGCCGCCATTGCCTTGTCGGCAACAGTTTGCATCTCCTGGGGTGCCATGAACTGGCCTTTCTTGATATTGACGGGCCTGCCGGTCCGGGCTGCAGCCGTGATCAAGTCAGTCTGCCGGCAAAGAAATGCCGGCGTCTGAATCATGTCGGCAACCTTCCCTGCGAGCAGGGCCTGCTCGGGAGTATGGACGTCTGTCAATACCGGCAAACCGCTCTCCGCTCTCACTTCCTCAAGGATCTTGAGGCCTTCATCAAGGCCGGGGCCACGAAAGGACGATCCGGAAGAACGATTCCCCTTATCGAACGAGGACTTATAGATGATCAGAATGTCCAGCGTCGACGCGATTTGCGCGAGTCGGGAAGCCGTCGAAAGCGCGTTCTCACGGCTTTCGATCACACACGGACCGGCGATAACAAAAAGCGGTTGCTGGCGATCGATCGGCTTACTGAACAGGCTCACGCGGAGGCCGCCTCGGCGGCCGGGTCGTTCCTGCTGTCAGAATATTGGCGGGCAGCGGCAATAAATTCCGCGAAGAGCGGGTGCCCGTCGCGCGGAGTCGAGTTGAACTCGGGATGGAACTGACAGGCGACGAACCAGGGATGCGAGGGAATCTCGATCATTTCGACCAGATCGTCCGCCGAGCGTCCGGAGATACGAAGGCCGCCTTGCTCAAGGCGTGTGCGGAACCGGTTATTGACTTCGTAGCGATGCCTGTGGCGTTCAGAGATTCTTTCCCGACCGTAAATCTTCGAACACAATGAGTCGACCGACAGGAGAGCTTCCTGCGCCCCAAGACGCATGGTTCCTCCAAGGTCAGCATCATCTCCCCTCTCAACGATCTGACCATCAGCTTCCGTCCATTCAGTGACCAGGGCCACCACAGGGAATTCGCCTGTCTCAGCAAACTCCGTGCTATATGCCTTTGGCATCCCGGCCACATTCCGGGCGAACTCTATGACCGCGATTTGCAGACCAAGACAGATTCCGAGATAGGGCACGCCAGAAGTCCTGGCGAATTGCGCGGCGTTAATCATGCCGTCGGTACCCCGGACACCAAATCCTCCTGGAATCAGGATCGCATCAACACCTGACAGCTGTGATCTGGCATCTTCAGCCGTAACGAGCTGCTCGGCGTCAACATAGTGCACCACCGGCCGAACCCGGTTACGGATGCCCGCATGCACGATCGCCTCAGACAACGACTTGTATGACTCCGTCAGCGATACGTATTTCCCGACCATTGCTATGGTGAGCTCGGTTTCTGGCTGACTCATGATATTGACGACGTTGTCCCACTCGTGAAGATCCGAGTCCGCGCCATCAAGCCCAAGATGCCGGACAACAGCGTCATCTAGGCCCTGCTCATGGTAGCGTCTTGGTATTGAGTAAATATTGTCAACATCTTCAGCGGAAATCACGGATCTTTCTTCCACGTTAGTAAACAGAGAGATCTTCTTGCGGGCATCTGCAGGAAGCGGCTCCTGAGCCCGGCACAGCACGAAATCTGGCTGGATACCGATACTGCGGAGTTCCTTGACCGAATGCTGTGTGGGCTTAGTCTTGATTTCGCCCGCTGCGTATAACGCCGGCACCAGCGTCAAATGCAGGAAAACAGTGTTATCCCGACCCAGTTCTATCCGCATTTGGCGGATGGCCTCCAGAAATGGCAGAGATTCAATGTCACCGACTGTGCCTCCGATTTCGACCAGGCAGATGTCATAACCATCGCCTGCGGCGGCGATAGACTCCTTAATTTCATTGGTGATATGGGGAATCACCTGGACCGTTCCCCCGAGAAAATCGCCCCGCCGTTCCTTTCGAATCACCCGCTCATAGATCTGTCCGGTTGTGAAGTTATTCTTCTGTCCCATCTTAGTCCGAACGAAGCGCTCGTAATGACCGAGATCAAGATCCGTTTCTGCGCCGTCATCGGTTACGAATACCTCACCGTGCTGGAAGGGGCTCATCGTCCCTGGATCCACGTTGATATAGGGATCCAGTTTGACCAGAGTGACCTTGAAGCCACGCGCTTCGAGGAGCGCTCCGAGCGATGCCGCAGACAGGCCCTTACCAAGCGACGATACAACGCCGCCGGTGATAAAGGCATACTTGGGGGAGGTTCCGTCGGACATTCTCATTCGTGATCTAAGGTGATCGAAGCGGGCGAACGCAGTTGGGGACACGTTGGATTCGAATTCCCTGCCCGCAACACCCGACGGACAGTTAGCATAACAGACGGGCCGGATGGATACAATTCAGAACTCGCCTATGGGCCGGGTTTTCGCAAATCCCGCAGGTGCACCTCCAGGCCGGCTTCACCCGAACGGGCCCGGCAAGATTCGTCCAGGACGACCTGCGGCATTCCCGCAAACCGGTCGTCTATAAAAATCAGCGGAATCCGGGCCCGCTCCCAGGGCGGCACCCCGGCCTGCTGCAGAACCTTTCGCAGGTCATGCCGATGGGGTCCTCGACCAACGGGCGTGACCTTTGTTTGACCGCGTTGCCATCGTAATTCCACCCGCCCTTCGCGGATCAGGGAAACGCGTAATCCCGAGCCGAGTGTTTCTTCAGGGATGAGTTCAATACCGACGCTGCTGATGCTCACACGGGATCCATCCCATGACTCAATGCGCGGCGGAATTGAAACCTCTGGTAGGGGCCCTGGAATCAGGAATACCCCGTCCCGGTATGTTCGGAACGCGGCCGTTCGCAGCGACAACATCGGCGATGTCCCTGGGGAGCCCATTTCCAGTTGACGAATGAATTCTTCCAGAGCCCGTTCGGACGGCGTCCCGAGATCGCCTTGTCTTGTCCAGAATCTAAGAACATTCAGCAGCCGGGGTCGACTGAGTCCCAATAGGGAGGAAAGCGAGGCGGCGCCCAAATTCCCGAGACAACACCCCGGTTGTGAAAGCGCACAGATTCTGAGGTCGTCCGAGGCCACCTCATCGAGGATCGACTGCGCATGCTGAAACTGGGTTGCCGCCCTACCCAGGGTTTGGGCAGCTTCAACCCACCTTGAGGAAAGCCTGGCAAGAATATCGTGACGGAGAAAATTTCGATCAAAATTTGGGTCGCGATTGGATGGGTCATCGAAGAATTTTGCGCCATTTTCCGCGGCCCATCCTGCTAGGGTCGCTTTGGGGAGGTCAAGAAAAGGACGAACTACCTTCAGGCCGTTCAACGTTTGTTCGGTGCGCATCGACCCCAGGCCGCGCACAGAGGATCCACGCATGAGGCGAAGCAGAAAGGTCTCTGCCTGGTCGTCAAGATGATGGCCGGTCAAAAGAAGATCTTCCGGGGCCACAACATCGGCAAAGAACCGGTATCTCGTTTGCCGCGCTCTGGCCTCATTTGACGATCCGCCGAAAGCCTCGTCATTTTGCTCGTTGGGAATATCAGAATCAGGCCGGGAGGCCAGGAAAGGAATGTCCAGTTCCTGGGCAACCTGCCGGCAGTGCGCTTGCCAGCGGTCCGCATCTTCACTCCAACCGTGATTGACATGAAGCGCACGGAGTCCAAATCCTATCCGCGGGCGAAGCGAAGCCGTTACCATCAGCAGGACGGTCGAGTCCACGCCGCCACTGAATGCGACATTGATGATTCTATCTTTATAGCGGCCGATCGCCGACCAGACCGACCGTTGGAGAAGGTCAAGGCCGGGGGCCGGAAAGTCAGGACCCTTCCCGGAATTGCCCAATGGACCGTAACCTATTTTCTCTTTCAGCAAGTAGTTGCTCAGTACTGAGCGAATTCAATGTTGATAGTTGTTCCTGGATCACATCACGGAGGTCCTCGGCCATACGCTCAGGGTCGCGGTGAGCGCCTCCCAGGGGCTCAGGAACGATCTCATCGACCAATCTATTCTGTTTCAGACTATTCGAGGTAATTTTCATTGCGCTAGCCGCCGTCTGAGCTTTCTCGGCGCTCTTCCAAAGGATAGAGGCGCAACCTTCTGGGCTGATGACTGAATAAGTCGAATACTGAAGCATCACCAACCGGTCACAGACGCCAATAGCCAATGCACCGCCCGAGCCCCCTTCGCCGATTACCACGGAGATGATGGGAACTGTGAGCCCGACCATCAGGGAAATGTTCTGGGCAATGGCCTCGCTCTGGCCCCGCTCCTCCGCACCGATGCCGGGGTAAGCCCCTGGGGTGTCGATCAGTGTAAGGACCGGCAAACCAAAACGCTCCGCCAACCGCATTAAACGCTGAGCCTTACGATATCCCTCGGGGCTCGGCATCCCGAAATTCCGACGCACCTTCTCTTTGGTATCCCGTCCCTTCTGGTGGCCGATCACGATGAGGCCCTGGCCATAAAACCGCGCGAGGCCGCCTACAATCGCTGGGTCATCCCGATACATTCGATCTCCAGCCAACTCCTGGAAGTGAGTGAAAAGCCGTTGTATATAGTCGAGCGTATGGGGCCTTTGCGGATGCCGGGCCAGTTGTGTTATCTGCCACGCGTCAAGGGATTCGAAAATCTCGCGAGTCAGCTTGTGGCTTTTAGTCTGGAGTCGTTTAATTTCACGCTGAAGATTCAACTCACCATCGCTGTCCACACGGCGAAGTTCGTCTATCTTGGCCTCAAGATCAACGATTGGCTGCTCAAAATCCAGGGAAGTACTCATTACGCCGCCTATTTTACTCCGGACGGCGATATCGAAGGGGACGCAAGCTATGCAGCTTTGGTGTTACGTTGACCCGATGTAGTAGCCGTCAATGCCTCGGATGAGAAGCCAAACTGCATTCCCTTCGCTCCGGCAAATTCCGCCAGGCTATCTAAAAGCTCGGCGTCTGGACGAACCGTCCACTGATCTCCCAGACGCATGTGTATGCTGTCGCCCTTGGGATTTTGATAACAAACACCAACATGGGTATCTCCAGGGGAATGGTCGTGTAGCAGCTTCTTCAGTTCCTCAGCGGCAGAGGAAACACTTGAGCGTTCGGGAAGATCTATTGTGAGTTCGACCAACGCACGTGCCCGCACATCGTCCAGCGTCCAGATCCCTTCGGCCTTCAGGGCGAGCAGTCCCGAACGGTCGTCGATGCCGGGGATGCCTTGAACCAGGACGAGCCCCTGAGTGGTCAATGTATTTCGGCTCTCCGAGTATAGGTCGGCGAAGATGCTGACGTCCGCGAGACCCGAACCATCATCAAGTCTGACGAATCCCATAGTCTCACCCTTGCGGTTCTGGAACGTCCGCAAGTCCTGAACGAGTCCGGCGAGCATCACGGTCCTTTCGAATTGCGGCGACGTTTTCGAAATCGCGGTCGCGCCAATGGCCTCAAGTTCGCGTTGGTGATACTCAATAGGATGACGTGTCAGGTAAAAACCAAGACTGGCGCGTTCCATTTCCAGCCGTTTCCGGTCCGACCAATGGTGGCCAGCAGGGGTGGTGAACACCACGCGATCTACCGAAGGTAGCCCGAACATATCATTTTGCCCCGAGGACAAATCATTACTGTGCTGACCGGCCGCATCCAGTGCCTGGGGGAGTTGAAAATCGAGATGTGCTCGATCGGTACCCAATGTATCCAGCGCGCCCGACCGGATAAGGGCCTCTAGCGTTTTTCGGTTGACTTTCTGGGAATCGATCCGCCGGCATAGAGACAATAAGTCCTGAAATTTACCATTCTCTTCTCGATCCGTGAGGATATCCTCGAGCGCCCTTTCGCCCACACCTTTGATTGCACCCAGGCCATAAACGATTGCGGCGTCTTCTGCGACTGAAAACCTGAGACCGCCGCGGTTGATATCCGGCGGGTAAACGGTGAGACCCATGGACTTGGCTTCCCGGACCAGCACGACGACCTTGTCGGTATGTTCCATGTCCGCCGAGAGCGCTGCCGACATGAACTCGGCCGGGTAATATGTTTTCAGCCAGGCCGTCTGATAACTAACCAGTGCATATGCCGCCGAGTGAGATTTGTTGAAGCCGTAGCCGGCGAATTTCTCAATAAGGTCAAAGATATGCGCGGCACTCGCTTGCTTGATTCCGCGCTCGGTGGCACCGTCGATAAAAATCTGTCGCTGTCGCTCCATTTCTTCCGGCTTTTTCTTGCCCATCGCGCGCCGCAAGAGATCCGCAGAACCCAGACTGAAGCCGGAGAGTTGCTGAGCAATCTCCATGACCTGCTCTTGGTACAGGATGACGCCATAAGTCGGCTCGAGGATTGTCTTGATCCTGTCATGCAGATAGACCACAGGCTCGCGACCGTGTTTCCGGTTGATGAAGTCATCGACCATCCCGGACTGCAGCGGCCCAGGGCGAAACAGGGCGACCAGCGCCACCAGTTCATCGAAGTGGTCCGGATGCAGCCGCTGGATCAGTTCCTGCATTCCCCGGGATTCCAACTGAAACAACGCCGTCGTCCTCCCGGTACAGATCAGCCGATACACCTCTGGGTCATCCGGTGAAAGCTGTTCAAGGTCTATTGGCTCCCGGCCTTGCTTCGCCCGGGTTTCGTTCACCAGTCCGATCGCCCAGTCAATGACAGTGAGTGTTCGAAGACCGAGAAAGTCGAACTTCACCAGCCCGATCGCCTCAAGATCATCCTTGTCGAACTGCGTGACCGCCTGTGTCATCCCCGGTTCCCAGTACAGCGGTGAAAATTCCGCTATGGGCTCAGGGGCGATGACCAACCCGCCTGCGTGTTTGCCGGCGTTCCGGGGCATACCCTCGAGGCGTCGTGCATTGTCGATCAATTGTGTGACCTCAGCATCATTCCGGTACCGGCGCCTCAGCTCTTCGTCCTGCTCCAAAGCTTTTTCAAGAGTCATACCGACCTCAAACGGGACGAGCTTGGCCAGGGTGTCACAAAATCCGTAGGGCATACCCATGACCCGGCCTACGTCGCGCACAACAGCGCGCGCAGCAAGCGTGTTATAGGTGATGATCTGCGCGACTTTCTCAGTACCGTACTGTTCACTCACGTACTCAATCACACGGTCCCGTCCGACCATGCAGAAATCGATATCAAAGTCCGGCAGTGAGACTCTTTCCGGATTAAGAAACCGTTCGAACAGTAAACCGTGTTTAATGGGATCCAGGCGTGTGATACCGAGAGAGAATGCGACCAGGGACCCTGCGCCCGATCCCCGTCCCGGGCCAACTGGAACGCCATTAGTCCGAGCCCACTGTACAAAATCGGCCACGATCAGAAAGTATCCGGCAAACCCCATCCGATTGATCGTCTCAATCTCGGAGGCCAGGCGCTCACGATAAACCGAAGCGTCAAGTTCGCCAGTCCGATTCGCGTAGTTGTTGAAGCCTGCCTCCGCCTGTGCGATGAGGATTTGTTCTGTAGAGCGTTCATCGCGCGATATATACCTTGGCATGTGCGTCGTATCGAAATCGATGAAGACGTTGCACCGCCGGGCAATCTCAACGGTGTTTTCCAGCGCGCTGGGTATGTCCGAAAAGATTGCCGCCATTTCGGACGGCGATCGAAGATACTGCTGAGAGGAAAATTCCCTTGGGCGCCGAGGGTCGTCCAGAACGCGCCCCTGGTGAATGCAGGTCCGAATCTCGTGTGCCTCGAAATCCGAGGTCGTCAGAAACCGGACCGCGTTGGTAGCGACCAGTGGAGACTTTGCCCTCGCCGCTAGTTCAAGCGCGAGGGCTTCGTACTCCTTCTCACCGGTACGCCCTGTTCGGCTCAATTCAATAAAGTAGTTGCCGTGAAAAATATCCTGATAGCGCTGCAGGAGCTGGGCTACTACATCAGTTGATCCGGAACCCAGACAGCGTCCGAGATCTCCTTCGATGCCTCCTGAGAGTGCGATAAAATCACCGCCGATCTCGGCAAGGCGGTCCCGCGTGACGCTAAGTTCTTGTGTTGTCCTGGGCTGTGTATAGATCTCGGTCAGCAGATGACTGAGTGCCCTGAATCCACGGTTATTCCGGCAAAGCAGGACCAGTTGCCCAGCAGTCTTGTCATCACCACGATCTGCTACACGAAGCTGTACGCCGAAGATCGGCTTTACACCCGCGTCCAGACAAGCCCGATAGAACTTGACGGTAGCGTACAGATTCGACACGTCAGTCATCGCAACCGCGGGCATTTGGGCATCCCGCACTGCACTCGCCAGGTCCTTAATACGGGATATCCCGTCTATCAGGGAATATTCCGTGTGGACGTTAAGGTGTACAAACGGTTGCTGGGGTCTCAATGCTGCTCCGGTTCGTTGGGCCTTGGTGCCGGGCAGGCCTGATTTGTGCGCGCGACGGGGCGAAATGAGCGCCGGTGATCCGGGCAGGGTCCGCAAGACTGGAGGACTCTAAGATGCATGGCGGTAGGATACCCTTTGTTCTGGCAAAAGCCATATTCCGGATACTTCTGGCCCAGGAACCCCATGTACCGGTCACGGAACACCTTGGCCAGAATGGAAGCCGCCGAGACCGCCGACTCGGTCTCGTCGGCGCGTACAAGGGCACTCCCAGGATAAGGGAGCTCCGGGTAAAAACGCCCATCGACAATAACGAAAGCCGGAGCGCACTGAAGACCCAGTACGGCCCGGCGCATAGCCGCCAACGTTGCCCGATGGATATTCTGATCGTCTATCTCCAATCCGGTCGCCGCACCGATCGACCATGCAATCGCATTTTCCCGTATGAGCCTGCTGACCTGTTCCCTTCGGGCTTTGGAAAGTTTTTTGGAGTCGCGGATTTCGGCATTACGATAGTCGGGCGCCAACACCACCGCCGCGGCAACCACTGGCCCTGCCAGAGGGCCCCGACCTGCTTCGTCCACCCCTGCAATCAGCCCGTGGTTCAACTTGTTCATTCGGATGAAGCCATCTCCAACATGGTGTCAACAATCCGGTTGTTGGTGTCGATATCCAAGTCGCGCTGAATTGTGGCAAGGGCCCTTCTCATCTCCCGAGCAGTCGCCTCATCGTCGAGCAATTGCTGAACGGCGGGAACCAGATTCTGTTCATTCGCATCATCCTGAAGGAACTCCGGAATCAGAGGTGTGGCCATAAGATGATTGGGCATGGATACCATGCGAGTGGAGGCCAAGGTAGTCGCGATGCGGTATGAAAGGCTGGACACGCGATACGCGACAACCATCGGGCAGCCGACCAGGGCGGCTTCCAGGGCCGCCGTTCCGGAAGCAATTAATGCCGCGTCACTGGCGGCTAGACAAGTGCGGGCCCTGCCGTCGACGAAGGTCACACGGTCAGCAAAGTCTTCAAGGGATGTAAGTTGGCAGAACTGCCGACGGACACGGTCACTGGCAAACGGCACCAGAAACCGCACGTCGGCGTTGTTCATGGACAGCGCTCGCATGGTGCCTGCGAACACGTTCGCGAGGTGGCGAATCTCCGATTCACGACTGCCGGGGAGTACAGAGACGACTTTGGCGTTGGTATTAATCCCAAGATCTGCGCGGGCTGACGTCCTGGTCAGGCCTGATGTTTCCCGTGCTGCCGGGTGGCCCACAAAGGTGGCAGGGACGCCACGTGTTTCATAATAGCGCTCTTCAAACGGGAAAAGTACCAGAATCCGGTCTACGGCCCGACGGATTTTGGCCACCCGGTAACTCCGCCAGGCCCAGACGGTGGGGCTTACCAGGTGGATGACCGGCACTCCGGATGTCCTCAAACGCCGCTCAAGCCGCAGGTTAAAGTCCGGCGAATCGATGCCCAGGAAAATGTCCGGCGGGTCTGAGACGAATTCCCGATACAGCCGACGGCGGATCCCCAAGGCATGTGGGAGTTTACG
>Ga0315336_1004050_pt1 | contig 18180 bp, 14 predicted proteins | sample ASW5metaG_FD_204512 | JGI IMG/M metagenome (GOLD analysis project Ga0315336, IMG submission 204512) | Ammonia-oxidizing marine archaeal communities from Monterey Bay, California, United States - ASW #5 | ecosystem: Environmental > Aquatic > Marine > Intertidal zone | place: USA: California... | reverse complement strand
GCGATCCTGACGAATCTGCTGCGTGAGAGTATGAACTTCGAGGGACTGATCTGCTCGGACTGCCTGACCATGCAGGGCATCGCCATGACGGTCGGCACGGAACAGGGCCTGGTCGAGTTCATCAATGCCGGCGGCGACCTCGCCGCAATCTGCCACCAGTTCGATGTCCAGGTCGCGGCGATCGAGGAACTGCGTCGCGCGGTCCGTACGGGCCGGGTCGCCATGACGCGTCTCGACGACGCAGTACGGCGCGTGCTCACGGCCAAGCAGCGGCTGGGCCTGTTCCGAACGCCGCTCGTCGATCTCGCTGCGGCCAGGGCCGACCTCTGCAGACCGGCGGACGTCGAACTCACCCGGCACATCACACGCGGCGCCGTGACCGTACTTTGCGCCGCGCCGGACCTGCCCCTGCAGTTGCAGCCGTCCGAGCAGCTCGTCGTGTTCTGCCCGGCAACGGCGGCGCCGCTCGGGGACGCCTGCCGCGAGTTCCACGCGAACACGCGGGTTGTCACTGCGGCCGAGTTCGATCCCGCGTGCCTGCGGGGCGCCGACATGTTGATCGCCGCCTGCTGGCAGGGGAACTGGCCGGCGGGTCCGGGGCTCGACGCAGCAGCGCTCGCGCAGGCGCTGCCGGCACGGCAACGCGCCGTGTTCGTGCTCCGTAGCCCCTACGACCTCGCCGCACTGCCGGCAGACAGTCCGGCACTGACGGCTTACGGGTTCACGGAGACCAGTTGCAGAGCATTGGCCTCGAGCATTTTCGGCGCGCATCAACCGACGGGCACTTGCCCGGTGACAGTGCCCGTTTCTCCCAGCCCCACCGTGACCGACTGATCCGTCACCGGCGCTCGCTGGACCGCGCTTCAATACCAATCTTGCCTTGCGGACTCTGTTTTGGCAGCTTCCTCTCCATACAGGCGCTCCTTCAGGCCGACTCTCTGCGGGCAAACACCCGCAGCGCGAGAAGAGCGTTTTCTTGTCACTTCATTGCAATCGAAATCAAAATGAAATCTCTCGCATACTTCAACTCACGATCCTCCGGCAGACTGTTCATGAGATCTGTTTCCCTGATCCTTTTGCTGCCGATCATCCTGTTCGCTTCCGGCTGCCGGACCCATTCACCTCATCAAGCCGAGTCGGCCCCCCGGACAGTAAGATTCCTGGCCGTCGGTTGCGGGCCGTACACACCGCAGGAGGCCATCAAGCTTCGACACTATGTAGATCAGGCGAATGAACAAGCCGAAGGCGAGTTTCTCGTTCACCTGGGCGACATCCTCCCGGAAAGTGAGACTTCGTCGAATTCCTATTGTGCCGCGATCGCTCAAACGCTCAGCCGCGCAGACATGCCCACGTTTATTGTTCCCGGTGACAACGAATATAACGACCAGGAGGATCCCGATCAGGCGTGGGGTCACGGGTCGCGCTCTTTTATGCAATTCCATCAACGGTGGGATCGCGCGCAATATTTTCTAAAAAACTATCCAGTCAGCGAGGGCGTGCAACATCAGGAAGCCCGCCCGGAGAACTTTGCCTTTGTACGGAATGGCGTGCTGTTCATCGGGATCAATCTACCCGGTGGGACCCTCCACGATGCCGCGGAGTGGGCCCAGCGGCTCTCGGAAAACGCCGCGTGGGTCGCCGGGAACTTTCGTCGTTTCGACGAGCATGTGCGCGCGGCGGTCGTTTTTGCCCATGCCGTGCCGGGGGAAAACCATGAGGCATTTTTCGTGCCCTTTCGCTTTGCTTCCAGAGGCTTCGGTAAGCCGGTGCTGTATCTCCATGCAGATGGACACGCCTGGCGCGTCGACCGCCCCTGGCCCGAAAAGAATATACTCCGGGTGCAGACCGACAACCTCGGAATCGCCCCGCCGCTACTGGTCACCGTCAGTGAGAATGAATCCGAACCGTTTGAGTTTGATCGCCAACAAATGCGCGGACCGTATCTCGCGCTGGGTACACCCACGTCGATGAATATCGTCTGGCGAACCCGGGGAAAGAGCGAACCGGTTGTTCGATACGGAAGATCGCCGCGATCGCTTGACCGTGTTGTTCCACCCGAACACATCCTGACCAGGACCGAGGATCAATCCGACGCGTTGTTGGCGTTGCACAGCGCGCCTGAGGGTACCCGCCAGTACGAAGCGACGGTCAGCGGCCTCAACCCGGCCACGACTTATTATTATGCCGTCTACAACGGAGATCACCACCTCGCAGGCGGGGATGAAACCCATCACTTCACAACGCACCCGGCGGCGGGCACGCAGGCCTCACTTCGATTCTGGGTCGTGGGAGACTCGGGGACCGGTGGTCGCGTTCAGGCGAAGGTTCATACCGCAATGCGCGAGTTCACGCGCCGCCAGGATCATCCCATCGACATCTATCTTCATGTCGGAGACATGGCCTACGGCAGGGGAACGGATGAAGAGTTTACCCGGAACTTCTTCACTCCCTATCGGCAAACCCTGCGCAACACGGTCTGCTGGCCCGCCATGGGAAACCACGAAGGAAAGACATCCGACGGGAAAACCCAGGTCGGCCCCTACTACGATTGTTACGTCCTGCCTACCCACGGGGAGGCGGGCGGACTGCCTTCCGGCACCGAGGCGTACTACGCCTTCGATTACGGCAACGCCCATTTCATCGTGCTCAATTCGTACGACCTGGACCGTTCATCGGATGCTCCCATGGCGAGATGGCTGCAGTCCGATCTCGAACACACAACCGCCGATTGGATTTTTGCGTATTGGCATCATCCTCCGTACTCGAAGGGCTCCCACGACAGCGATGCAGAACATGAACTTGTCGAAATGCGGGAGAATATCATGCCGATACTTGAGGCCGGCGGGGTCGACATGGTGTTTTCCGGTCATTCCCACATCTACGAGCGATCGATGCTCATCGACGGGGCCTACGCGACACCGACGACGGCGGAGGGAGTCATTTTGGACGACGGAGACGGTGATCCGAACGGCGATGGTTCCTACCGGAAGAGCACCGGTCTGTATCCGCACGAAGGCACCGTCGCGGTGGTCACCGGACATGGCGGTGCAGGTGTCGGTCGCAAGGGCACATCGCCCGTCATGAGACGCGTGATTCATCCTGAGCACGGATCCATGATTGTCGATGTGCTTGGAGATACCGCCTCCGTCATTATGCTGAATGCACAAGGCGATCAGCGGGACGCTTTCCAAATCGTTAAACGCGGCAACGTAACGCCCACGCGCGTCGTTGACCCATTTCGGCTTCCAGCGTATGGAGGTAAGTAGTTGGGCAGCTTCGCCCCTGTACTCGCATGCATCCCTCAAACAGTCGCGCGGAGGCTTCTCAATTGGAGCGATATCGGCAGGCCGCCCTTCGCGGTGCTGCCTGGTTGCTCCGTCACCAGGGCGCCGACGGATCGTTCTCCAACGTCGACGACGGCGTTCAGCCCTATCACAAGATCCCGTACGCTCTGGCCGCCACCGGTCACCAGCGTGAAGCCGACCGGCTCCTGGATTGGGTCGAGTCCCATGTCATGGCGCCCAACGGCGACCTGAAAGGCAAGCACGGTCAGGCGGCCTGCGACTGGTATGATCGATTTCACACCTATGCCAACAGCTGGATCGTATTGGGGGCCGCCCGGCTTGGGCGGTTTCCGTTGGTCCGCAAAGGAATCGAATACATTCTCACGCGTCAGGACCCGAACAGCGGCGGCATCCTCTCCGAAATCAACCCGCATGCCGAACACGGTGGACGGCAGGACATCGTCTCCACCAGCAAGGCCGGATCGGCGTGCCTGTCCGCCGGTCGGATCCCGGAAGCGGTCTTGATGGGCGATTGGTTAAGTAAGATGCTCGAGTCCCAGCCGGAGCCCGGCACCGTTCTGTATACATGCTGGGATTCGAATCACGGATTGATCACTACCTTTCCTGAGGAAGATTCCCTTGTCTACGCGGTACACGCAAATCGCGGTCTCCAATGGTTCTACTACCCGGGCATCGCGATGGAGTTTCTTGGCAGACTCTACCGGGTCACGCGCCGGCAGCAATACCTGGAAGCGTCTCTCAGATTCTTCGATTTTGCCTGTCGATGCGGAGAAGATATACTGCGTACCGATCCGGGGGCGATTATTGGTTCCGCGGCTGCCTTGATGTACCAAATCGATGGAAACCCTCATTTCCGCGACGCAGCCCTTGTCGTGGGCGACGGCCTGGTCGAGAAGCAGACCGCTACCGGCTTCTGGTTCAAGCAGGACGAGGCCGACACGACGGACCCTGCGTATCACCATCTGCTTACACTGGAAGGCACCGCGGAGTTCGTGAGTTGGTTGACCGAAATGGTTCGATGGATTCGGTAACCATGCACCACGCGGGGTCACCAATAGAGTACGACCTTTACCGCGATTCGCCTGGATCGACCATCAGGTCGTAACACAGCACGCCGGGTCCCATGCGCATGTACAGTTTCCCGTCGGCGATGGCCGGCGAGACGCACCGTCCCACCGGCGGATTGGCGCTGCCCAATAGCTTGTACTTCTCCGGTGTGGCGGCAAACATGGCGAGGGAGTGAATCGAGGCTGAAATGATCTTGCCGTCCGCCGCCACCGGCGAAGTCATGTCGGTGGATACGTCCGCTTGCCACTTGATCTCCCCGGACGACAGGTCTACGCAACTGGCCTGCTGTCCGCCCACGGCATATACGTGACCTTCATAAATGAGCGGACTGGACTCACGGTTGGGGCGTTCGATCGCCCAGATCTGTTCCGCGGCCAATGGAGTCAGCGTGTAGGCGGCCAGCCCGTGCCCCTTGGGGCCGGTGTAGACCACCATGTGATCTCCGCTGACGGCCGCGCTCGAGCTGTTTCCCCCCGGCAAGGTCCATGCGATACTCCCGTCCGACAGTTTCACGCAACTGAGGTTTTCTTTTGAATTGCAGAGCAGGTACGAATGGCCCCCGGACCGCCAGATCGAGGGGGAGGCGTCTGTGTTCGGCACGCCCTCTTGCTCCCACAGCGTTTTTCCGGTTTCTGCATTCAGCGCAGTGAGAGGCCCAACCGTCGCGATTACTGCGCCGTCCACGACTGCGACCGACGTGTGCCTGACACCGGTCCCGAGTTTGCGCTGCCAGATCTCATTCCCGGTGTTTGCGTCCAGGCAGTACAGGTCGGCATCGGAACCGAGCACGTATACGCGGCCGTCAACGACACACGGTGTGCTCGAGCCCCCCGAATAATCCGGTTGGCTTTTCTGCTCGAACCGCCACAACGTCTTGCCGTCTGCCGCGTCCAGGCAAAGCACCACATCGGTCCCGGTGACATCCTCGTCCGGGGCGATCGTTTCGTCCTGTTTCTCCACCACATCCGAGCTGGGCGTTACCGGGTTCTGATACTTCCAGTTTACGTAAAGGTAGACCTTTCCCCCGGCGATTGCGACGCTGCCGTAGCCCTGTCTGTCGAAGGAAATCGGTTCGCTCTCCCAGACTTTGACGGGACCGGTTTCTCCCCAGGAATCCGCCAGGGCCGGGCTTTTCAGCACCACACCGTTGCGCAGCGGGCCCCGCCACTGGTTCCAGTCCGCGGCGGCGGCCATGCCACAGGCAAAGAGCACCAGCGCGAATACTGTCAGCGGGCGATTCATCCGGCGAACCCTGGAAGACGTGAGCCGGCAGGAAATTGGTTTTGAGGCGTTCCGGGCGGATGCGCCGCAAATCGGTTCAAGCAACCCGTCTTCATATCGCCGGAGAATGCAGACGCGATACCGTGAAAGCAAGCGCTGCGAAGCGAAGGCTCTACTGCATGGCACTGAGTTGGAGTACAACCCCGTGCCAATCGGCACTCTTTCCACGCGCAGACAGGATCGACCACGGGGGAGGGAACTCCACAGAGAGTATCGGGACTTGCCGCTGACGGAACGGAAGGAATCGATTTGTCTGATGATGCCCGGAAATCCGAGAAAATTTCGAGGCTTCGCCGCGTCCTGCTCCTGATGATGGAACAGTTTCCAGACTTCTCGTCGTGAGGACCACAACCGAAAGAAAAAGGTTCGACCCAATCCTTTTGTGAAAATCTTTCAACTCTTCCAGATGATCACTGGAAGTCACTTCTTGCGCCTGTTTCGCTTGTTTTGAAGTTTTCAAGTGCGGTGTTTTCCTAACAAATGTAGCTGTTTTCTATATTTTTTCATTAAAATGGTATATTTCAACAAATGCTGAAACTGTTATTAAGAGTGAAAAGCATGCTTGTCACACACTGATTTTCAGTGTATATACTGCTTTCAACGAATGCTGAAAAGGGCTATTTTAATGAAAATACTACAAGAAGAAGTAAAGGCAAAAGCAGAAGATGCTTTGCGTCTATGTCTAAAGAAGGTCCCGTTTCTATCCCTCGAAAGTGTCAAAAGTGAGCAAAGTATTGGGAAATACCTTGCTGATCTTGTGACGAAGTTGACGGTTGCAGGAAAAGAACGAACCTTTTTGGTAGAAGTCAAAACCAACGGTCAGCCCAAAATCGCTCGGGACGCCGTAAATCAGCTTCTTCTGTATCGGGAAGAACTGCCCAAAGCATACTGCGTATTTATTGCACCATATATATCGTGTGCTTCAGCAGATATCTGTGAAAGCGAGGGCGTCGGGTACCTGGATCTGTCAGGTAACTGCCGACTCTCTTTTGACAACGTCTATATCGAGCAGAGGGGTAAACCAAATAAATTCGCGACGAAGCGAGATTTGGGCACTCTCTATTCTCCGAAAGCCGAAAGGGTGCTTCGTGTACTACTCGCGAATCCTTCCAGGACATGGAAGATCAAGGAGCTTGAGGACGAGGCTGATGTAAGTCTTGGCCAAGTTGCCAATGTGAAGAAAGTCTTGGCCAATCGGGAGTGGATTCAGAAGGACAAGCTGGGTTTTCGACTTACACAGCCCGAGAAGCTCCTCAGAGAATGGGCTGAGCAAGACAACTATCGGAAGAACACGATCACAGACTTCTACTCCCTTAAATCGTTCGTGGACATCGAAGCCGATATCGCTGAACTCCTGGACAAGGAAGATATTCGCTACGCCTTCACGGGGTTCTCTGCTGCCGCCCGGCTATCACCAGCAGTTAGATACAATCGCGCCACAGTCTACGTTGAAGACATCAAGGATGACCTGATTGCAGATCTGGGACTGAAACCGGTGCCAAGCGGAGCCAATGTCAGCCTGCTGGTTCCCTATGACGCCGGCTTATTTTATGGTGCTTCGAAGGTTGATGGTATCCGGATTGCGTCCGCTGTCCAAGTGTACCTGGATCTCGTCAACGTCAAGGGCCGCGGTCAAGAAGCAGCATCAACTATTCTGGAGAACACGATCAGACCACAATGGTAACTCGTAGAGACTATACGGAAGAAGCCGTCCAGGCAGCAAAATCCGTGCTGATAGAACTGGTCCATTTGCTTGGAGAGTATCGAGATGCGCTTGTATTGCCTCAAGAATTACGACGGCGGACTTGAAGCGGTCATAGAGGAATTCAAACCACATCTTGAGAACGGCCTCATCTCTGAGGGTTTGCAAAAGATCGCCAAACACTTTGAGTCAATTGAACATGTCGGGCCCACCTCCGTAGCGGATTTCGAGGAAGTCTTTGATGAGGAAGAGCGGGAGCGGATCCGCAGAGATGCCTACGAACAAGTGAACGAGTTCCTACACCGATTGGGCTTCAAATGAATTTCGTGATTTATGCCCGAAAATCGACCGGCGAAGAACACAGGCAGTTGCTGTCCATCGAGGCACAGCTTCGCGCCCTGAAATTCCCGACGTTCTGGTTTGAGAGCACCCCGCAGGGCAAGTTCATGCTCAATATTGCTTTTGGGCACTCCCGGGCTGAGTTTTTTCGGTTTTCCACGCTTTTCGGCTCTTCCCTGGCGCGTCCGGCCGGGATTCGGCGGCTCTTTCCGGGCAGTCTGCGCTTTTCCGGAGTGTGGTGTTTGGTGTTTAGTCTATGCGAGCCAGGAAAGAAAGGCCCCCTGTATGATGCATCCAACCCTTCACCATCTGATTTCGGCCGCTGCGACGGCCGCTCTCCTCTCAGTTCTCTGCTCGCCTCTGCGCGCGGAGTGGACGCCGCCGAAAAAGAAGTTCATCCATGCGGGCTGGACGCCGTCGGCGAAATTTGCCCGCGAGCACATCCGGACGATGGAACAGATGCCGTTCGACGGGATCGTGATTGAGCTCGACCCTGCCTTCAAGCGAGCATTCGAACACCGGGAGAAATGGGATGAGTCGGCCATGCAGCCGTTCATCGACGATCTCCTGAACACCGAGTGGGAGAAGTTCACGGACAATTTCATGCTCCTCAATGTCAGCTCGGACATGGACTGGTTCAACGACGACCATTGGAAAACCATCCTGCACAACATCAAGCTGCACGCCAAGGCAGTGAAGACGGCCGGATTCAAGGGCATTGTTTTCGATCCCGAACAATATGGGACGCCACTCTGGAATTACTCGCAGGCCCTTCACCGCGATACCCGGTCGTACGCGGAGTACTGCGAGGAGGCCCGGCGGCGGGGCGCCCGGTGGATGGAGGCCGTGCAGGCGGTCAAGCCCGACATGGTTATTCTCAATTACTACCAGTTTACCGCGTTCCGGGGATTCCTGGATCAGGCAGATGGCACCGGCGCCGGGTTGGAGGAGCGACTCGGCAAGAGTCACTACGCACTATACCTCCCCTTCCTGAATGGCATGCTGGACGCCGCGGGACCGGACGTCGTCTTCATTGACGGCAATGAATCGGCTTACTACTACGTGAAGCAGGCGGACTTTGAGAGGGCGTACGTCGACATCAGGCAGCGGTACCTGCCCCTGGTTGCCGAAGAGAACCGTGCAAAGTACCTGGACCAGGTCCAGGTGGGCAGTTCGGTCTACCTCAACGGGGTTTTCGGGGCCCGGGAGGTGAGGGCGAAGGCGTTGGGATCGTTCCTGACCCCTCAGTACCGGCGGAGTCTTTGCGAACACAACGTCTATCATGCGCTGCACACTGCCAATGAGTACGTCTGGTGTTACAACGACACGGGGGTGATCGACTGGTGGAGCGGGAATTTGCCGTATGGCACACTGGAGGCGGTTCTCGCCGCGCAGCACAAATATGCCAACGGTCTGCCGCTGGGCTTCTCGTCCCAGCCGTTCGTGGCAGCCCGGGAGATGCAGATGGACTACCAGGAGGTGACCCGGAAGAACATCTTCCCGCGGACCGCCACCATTCACCGGGTAACGGGGGACCCTTCGGCGCCGGCCATCGACGGGCGGCTCGACGACCCGATCTGGCAGCAGGTCCGGCCGCTGGCCGACTTTTCGCCCAGGGGCATCGATATGAAGATCGAATTGGAAGCCCGAACCACCGCGCAGGTCACGTGGGATGAGGAGCATCTCTACGTCGCTTTGACCTGTTATGAGCCCAACATCGCCGGGATGAGCTTGAAAGCGGGAGAGGATCACGACGAGGAGATCTGGCGGGCGGAATCCGTCGAGATCTTCATTGCGCCGGATGATGGCGAAGACGGGTACCCGTTTCGTCATTTCATGGTCAACCCGAAGAATGTCCATTGGGATGCGATCTGGACGGGGATCCGGGAAACGGAATTATCCTGGAACGCGGATTGGCACAGCCGGGTGAACGTGGGTGAGGATCGTTGGACGGCGGAAGTTGCCCTTCCCTGGGCCGTGATCGGCGGCACCCCTGCGTTGGGGGAGAAACGCCGGGGCAACCTGAGTCGCAACCGCAGCGCGGCCCCCCGGGAAACCTCTTCCTGGTCACAGATGTGGAAGCTGTTTGCCGAGGTGGAGTATTTCGGGACGTGGGTTTTTGATGAGTAGGCCATAGAATCGATCGCCAGGGGGCCATCCATTGTAACTGTACGGACGTTATGACACGTTGAGATCCCCACGCTCCGGGAATTTCTTTTACCGATCAATCGGCTGTGCTGCAGAATGTTGCTTCCGGAGAAGAAAGTTCTTGATCAAGGCCAAGGGACACGCCGGCCGTGATCGTTGCGGCTACGAACAGCCCCGTCTTTCTCGTTGCCTTAATCGCTTGTCATTGGGGCGGTGTTCTGACACCGTGTTCGCCATGAAATGGCCCCTTTGGGCCAGCCTCATGGGTGTGCCTGTACCGCCTCAACGGAAGCAATCAGTTATCAGGGCTGGGAAATGAACGGTGCAATGGATGCGAATCGCCGGCGGTTGGGCCGGACGGAGCAGATGGATTACATCGTGGGGGTCGGGGGAATCTCCTTGATGGGGCTGGAGTTCGAAGCTGCGGTGCGGCTCGTCCATGAAGCCATCGATACCGGAGTGAACCACCTCGATGTCGCCCCCACCTATGGGGACTCTCAAGCGAAGATGGGCGAGGTCCTGCGAACGCGGAGGGACGAGGTGTTTCTATCCTGCAAGACGACCCGGCGCGATGCCGATGGGGCTCTGGCGGAATTAGAGGAGAGCCTCCACATCCTTGGCACGGACAGGATCGATCTGTACCAATTCCACGCCTTGGATACGCTGGATGACCTGGACCGGGTCACGGGCGAGGGCGGTGCGCTGGCGACATTTCTTCGGGCACGCGACCAGGGGATGATTCGTTTCATCGGCGTCACCGGACACCGAGCCGATGTCCATCATGAGACGATCCGACGCATCGATCCGGACACCGTCATGGCCCCGCTCAATTTCCGAACCGCGGATTGTATGTGCGGTCCCGGCGGTTTGATGGAGGCGGCGCGGGCCCGGGATATGGGGATCATCGCCATCAAGGCCACTACCCGGGGCGAGATCAAACCTACTGCCGATGCCTACCGATTTGCACTTTCTCACGATGTGGACATCGCGATGCCGGCGGGAGCCGAGGTGCGGGAGGCCCTGGCGGTGGCCGCGGCGTTTCAACCCATGTCGCCCGCGGAACAGGCCTCGTTCCTCGACCACTGTCGAACGGCCTATGACGTCGCACAAGCGTACTGATGGATGGGACCTGCTTTTCTGGAAGGAGCGGAGAATGAGTGATCTGCCGAAGATCGGCAAGCACCCGGAAATAGACAAAATTCTCGTCGTTGGCCCGAATGGTAATGTCGGATCCGCATTGATCCCCCGGCTGCTGGAGCTGGGTTATACCGTAAGGGCGCTTCAATTCCGCACCCCGGTGCAACCACGAAAGGGCCTGGAAGTCGTTGATGGAAATACCCTCGACCCGGCTTCGATCGGCACGGCGGTCGACGGAATTGACGCCCTGTGCCACATGATCCGTAATGCGCCCGGGGACACGCCTTGTGACAGCTGGTTCAACACCTGTCTGAAGGGGACGGTAAACCTGTTGGAGGCCGTCCGTGGAAAAGATCTGAAGCGCTTTATCAACGGCAGCGCCGACAATGCCTTTGGGCACACCACGATTCGCCATGTCGGGCCCATCTCGGAACACTCGCCGAAGCGTTTCGCAGACGGCCACTACGGGTTGTTTAAGATCGCCGAGGAGGAGATCCTTCACCAATACCACATAGGACACGATATACCGACAGTTGTGGTTCGGTTCCCGTTGATTTGGACACAACCGTTCCCTCCGCCGAACGCCTGCTGTGAGCTGGATGACAAGAGGAAAGTCGTGGGGATGCGCCTGGACATCGACGGCCGGCCGCAGGTGCGTCATGATGTTCACATTGGGGACGCCATCCAGGCCGTGCTGCTCGCATTGGAGAAGAATCAGGCCGTCGGCGAGGATTTCAATTTCGTCGCCCCCGCCCCGCTATGCGCCGAACCGATGGCTGAAGCGATTCGCGCAGCGATGGGCTATGAAATTGAACCGTTCGAAGGTGGTTGGCACTCGTGGACCATCGATGACTCAAAAGCCCGATCGGTGTTAGGTTACAGGCCACAGGTCGACCTCATGAGCTATTTTCAAAACGAAATTCCCCGATCTTGATCCGATGGTGCTCCGCGGAACTCGTATGATCAATGGTGCAGCGTTCAATGATACTGCACGGGGGGCTTATCACCAGTGGGGCGCTCAATAATCAGGTCACGCCGTGATCGGCAGTGAGGGCTTTGCCGGGAAGGCCGCTGCTTTCCATGGGGCCGGCAGCACCCCGGTGGATTAAACCACGAAATACACGAAAGTTTGATGCGGTTTCGAATCTACGACATACCTCACCAATGGGTGAACGATCCATCGCTGATTTATCTCATCAACTTAGGCCATTCTTTTCGTGTGTTTCGTGTATTTCGTGGTTCCATTCTTCGTTTCACGGTGAATCGATCCGGCTAAGGCACCTTACAGCGTAAAACCGTCTCACATCAAACCGTCCAAGAACGGCTTGCAGAGGCTAATCGTAAACGGGTAGCGTTCCTCAACCTTGCCCGGCCGGAGAACGCGAGGCCCCTCTCGCCGTGAACGGCGCCTCTCGTCGCGTCCTGCCCTGGATCGGCGTCGTCTACGGTCCAGTGAGCGTCCCCATCTTCGAACGAGCTGTTACGGAACAGATTCTCGGAAGGCCCTTCGATCAACAGGCCGGTCGCAGCGCCCCACGGCTTGCCCGCGCGCCGCTCGAAGCGCGACTGGTTCGCGGGAACGTCAACCAGCTTGCCCCGGGTATCGTCGAACCGTGTGGCAACGGACATTCGCCTGAACGATTGCGGCTTCACCCCGTCGTCCGCTGCCAGGGATTTGTCCAGCCGCAGGTGCAATACGGGCAGCGGCTCCGCGGCGTGGAGGGGGAGGGCGGCCAGGAGGAGGAAAGGGAGACGTGAGGGTGTGCGAACTACCATCAATCCGGACCACGGTTTTCGATGCCGGAGGGAGACCGTACCCTACTCCATTCAAATCCACAAGCGCTATGGGACTCTTGGTACCTTTACGTAGATATACCCGAATGGCGCTTACGGTCTACGCATGGTCCATTCAATCTCAGTAACGGCAGGGACCGCCGTCTCCAGGAATTCGCCAACGTGCTGAGTCACTCAGGTTTGCAGAAAATGGAGCCGGCGGTCCCCGCCGGACCGAGAATGGGTTGATCATGAAACGACTCTACTGATTTCTGAGTTCAGTTGTCAGGAATACAGAGATCCTGAATGCGGTCGATCACATCGACAATAGCATCAAAATAGTCCCTGATGCGAGCATATGTAACGCCAACTGATGATCCATGTGCGATTTGATGCCGAAGGCTAACGACGCTATCAAAAGCATCTTTATTCCGGTCAACCAAAACGGATTCCATGGCGTTTCGCCAATCGAGATCAAATGAACCAAGCAGCTGGAGTATCTTCTCTGAATTCGCATTGGTGAAGCGCGCCGTATTCCTTTCGACAAATTTCTGCAATGATGGTGCGCTGGCTCTGCGTGCGTGCTCTAGGACGATCTCGGCCATGGCCTTCTCGATGTACCCAGATACCAGTACACATAGATATCGTGCATGGTCTGCAAGAAGCTCGGTTTCGTCCGAAAGCGTATTTGACCGCGCGAAAACCGCTTCGATTCGCTGTCGATGGCTGTGAATAGCGACACGACCAGTCATGGGAATCACCCTGTCCGCGCCGGTTTCTTCTGCATCGCCCACGCGCGATCCGGAGATGACATCCGCATTTTACATGAGTGCCATCCAGTGCGAGGATGTGCATCATGAAAGTACAGTTTGCCTTTGTCGCCGGTGCGCTCGCCGCCTGTTGTGCCGTGGCCCAGGCCCAACTGCCCCCGCGGGAGGCCTTGGGCGCCTCGGACAAGTACCGGGTCCTCGTGGACAAGGTGATCTCCAAGGCGAACGGCTGGGTGTTCACAAAGGAGCACATGCGCGAGATTCGGGAAGCGGGGTTCAACGTCGTGTGTCCGCGCAGGGGTGGGTACGATCCAGCGCGGTCTCGGAAGCAGGCGCTGATGGCCCAGGAAGAGGGCCTCTACTTCGTATCTTGGATCCGCGGCAGCCTCGAGGCAGAGGGCAACGTAAAGATGGTCTGGCAGGACGGTAAAGAGCAGAATATCTGCAGTCCCAACTCGGACAAGCTTTGGGACATGATCACCCGACTGATTGTGGAACACGCGAAGATCTCCGCCGATGTACCTGCGTTCATCGGCACGTTCCTGGACTACGAGAACTACGCTCCGGACAAGCCGTCCGTCTCGCCGCACAACTGCTATGAGCTTTCGTACGATCAGAAGATCCTGCGCGAGTTCGCCGCGGCGCAAAAGATCGAGATGCCCACGCTCGCGCCGGCCGAGCGCTACCCCTGGCTGGCCCGGAAAGAACTGCACGCCCGCTTTCGCCAGTTCCAGATCCAGTCGTGGCGTGCCCGTGCCCGGAAGTTGCGTCAGCAGGTCGATTCCATTAATCCGCGGTTCCAGTTCATCCTCTACCCGGCACCGGGCACGCTGTTAATGACCGAGGCGCTTTATCCGGAGTGGGGCACGCGCGAGGCGCCGGTCGTGTTGGCTGACCCCTATACATACCAACGGCCATGGGAATTCATGGCCGAGGCCCCCGCCTTGGCGCTGAACCGGATCACCTTGCTGCGGGGAATGGCGTCCGTGCGGCCCCGTGGCGTCCGGCACCAATACCTGGGCGGTATCGACCCCATCGCCCGAAGCGCCGATCCTGAGTTCTGCGGCAAGAACGCGAGCATGCTGGCACACCTGTCAGACGGCTACTGGGTCTTTTACGAAGGGCCGAAGTACACCGCGAAGGACCACGGCGCGTACTTCGAGTGGTTCAGGCGCGCCAACAAGGAGATTGCCCAAGGCATATTCGAGTTGCAGCATCTGCCAAGAGCGACGCCGGAGAACCTTGGCCGCACCACTGTGGATCGCAAGACCGACAAGCCGCAGTTGGGCCTGTTCGGAATGAAATCGAGAATGTTCGAAGCGCAAATCACAGAGGGCACCTTTGAGGTCCACAATGTGGAGGGTATGTCCTTGGGATATCTGCAACAGTTCCAGGTCGTGGTCCTGCAGAACTTCAACATGCCGATCGCGGCCAACAGCGAGACATCGCGGAACCTTCGCGCCTACGTGGAGCAGGGCGGCGGGCTGCTGCTCGGACATGACACGGGGTGGTTCATGGAAAGCATCTTCCCGGAGGTCGCGGCGCGCGATGTTCCGACGAAGAAGGTGGAGTGGGGACGGCACGTGGTGGAGACGGACTTGGTCGTTGCCGAGCCACATCCGTGCCTGGGCGATGCCGTGAAAGGCCGGAGATTCCCCACCGAGTTCCGGGACCACATGATCTTCAAGGCAGGGCCGGTCGGGCGCATCGTGATCCAAAACACGCTTGGTGACCCCGTGGTTGTCGTCGCCGACGTGGGCAAGGGCCGGGTCGTGTTTTCCGGCTGCTACTACGGGTACAGCAAGCCCCTGTCCGGCTTGGAGGAGTCCGTGTTTCAGTCCATGCTGAATTGGCTCGGCCGACTCGACGGCGCGCTACCGCAGGCTGCTGCGCTGGACGAAAGTCGGCCCGCACCCGAATAGGAGATGTCAGATGAGATTCTGTGTCGGTATCGCCGCGGTAATGGGGTTCGCGACGGCATTGGGGGTACTCGAAGAGGCCGAGGCGGCCCAGAGGGAGCGGCTGGGCCGCGAAGACAAGTGGCGTATCGTCGTGGACAAGGTGATGCAGCCGGAGGCAGGCTGGGTCACTGAAGAGTGGATGGTTAAAGCTGCCTCCGATGCGGGCTTCAACGTGTTCTGCCCGCGCGAGGGCGCTCGGAATCTGGATGCGGTCCGACAGGTGACCGCCTGGTGCCAGAAGTACGGCATCTATCACATGCCGTGGATACGCGGGACGCTGGGGACGGATGGAGCGGAGGCCGATGGCAAGCGCGTGGTCTGGTCCGGGGGAGGTGAGCAGGCGTTGTGGAGCATCAACTCAGACGAGTTCTGGGAGTGGACCCACGAGTATATCGGGGCGTACGCGCAGATGAGTGCCGAGAACGAGCACGTAATCGGCGTCTTCCTGGACTACGAGAACTACGCGGCGGGTGCCAGGGAGGGGAATGCCTACGGCCTCTCCTATGACGATGTGATCCTGGCGAGATTCGCCGAGGCCAAAGATCTGGCCCTTCCCGATCTGCCCTTGGCGCAACGCAAGACCTGGCTGCAGAAAAAGGGATTGCACGACGCCTTCTCCACCCTCCAAATCCAGCACTGGCGGGAGCGGTGCCGAGCTCTTCGACAGGCCGTGGACGCTCATAATCCCTCCTTCCAATTCTGCATCTACCCCGCGCCTGGGACGCTCTTCATGAGAGAGGCCGCCTATCCCGAGTGGGGAACCGAGCAGGCGCCGCTCATCCTCGCCGATCCTTCTACCTATGGCCGCCCCGCCCGGTTCCTCACGCAAGCCGATTCGCTGACAGAGAACCGGAGGAAACTGGTGGGAGGGATGAACGTGCCCAAGGATGCCGGGATTCACTTCATGTACGCGGGAGGAATCGATCCGATCGTTCAGGGGGCGGATCCTGAGTTCTGCGGCAAGAACGCCGTGGCGATCTCGGACGTAACCGATGGCTACTGGATCTTCTACGAGGGACCCACGTACAGGAAAGATCACCCGGAGTATTGGAAATGGTTCACCTGGGCGAACGGACACATTGTCCGGGGGAACTACCCAGCGCAGTATGAGCCGCGGGAGACGGATGAGAACTGGACGCTGGATCTGTTCGACCGACAGATACCGGGCCGCAGCCTCCGGGCGGCGGATACCAGCGGGAAGACTGTGACGTATCCCCAAGCCAGGCTCAGGGGGCAGAACACACTGTTTCTCGCCTGCAGAAAGGGCCAGGCCGTGGAGGTAGAACTGAAGCATCACCCGCTGGCGAAGTACCCCTCGCCGCTCTCATGGGAACTGTGGAATCCCGGGATGAAGAGCCTTGCCGCCGGCACGATACCCCGCGGTGCGGCCGACGTCGTCAGCTTCATTCCCACCGTGGATGGGATCCACGTCTTGCGCGCCTCTGCCGGCGGCTGCGCCTACTCAGTCCTTCGCTCCAACGTACCCGTGGGACTTTACGCCGGACAGAAACTCTCCCTTTTCCTCGGCATAGAACGCCTCTACTTCAAAATCCCAACGGGCATGCAGACCTTTGCCGTCACGGCCTTTGATGCCGTCCAGGAAACCATCCGTGTGAATGTCCTGAACGCCCGGGGAGAACAGGTGGCCACCGGCCAGACGGACCTTACCGACAGAGCCGTGGGGGTGAAGGTCCAGACGCTGGGCCACGCAGGAGAGGTGTGGTCCCTGGAACTCACGAAGGCGGACGAAGGGCACCTGGAGGACTACTGGATCAAGCTGGAACTGGACGCCAAGCTGCCCCCGACGCTCTCTCTGGCGCCGGAGCACGTCTTCGAATTGGCCCAGTAGGAGCGGACCTGTCCCGTCCAATTTCATAAGAAATCATCCGGCGCTTCTTCCGAGCCCCCGAGAGCCGTCACCCCTAAATCGCGTTGACCGGACACCATCTCGCCCCCAAGGAAGTTGACAGGCCAGGACACCCGGAATTCGCAAAGGACCCAACCCATCGTGGAAAAGAGGGTTAAGTGCGTATCGGGAAGAGAAAAAGCTGGCACCCCCAACGGGATTCGAACCAATTTTGACTTCCCGACGGACACTGGCCACGAACGGCGGAGAACCGGCCAAACCCGGACACCGAGACGCAAACGCCGGACAGTTACGGAATTGTGGGCAACGCTCCTTTCGTCCTCGATGTCGAACTGCGGACAAAACCGGACAGCCGGAACCCTTCGCCGGACACAATCTCGCCCCCAACTCGCCCCCAAGAGATTTGCTGCAGTCAGACAGCGGCCGGAAGTCTTCGTTGCTTGGGTCGAGTCCTATGTCATGGCGTGCAACGACGGTTCAGAAACACGAAGTAGTCTCCGCGCATCGGAGTGAGTTCAAGTTCATGCTCCACCATCGCGGCGAGCCGATCGAACGAGCGGCGTATGTCGCACGCAGCCCGGTAGACAAAGATCCGCTGCGCCGCTCCGATCGCAAGACTCACCGCTTACCATGATCTTCTCCTTTCGTTGGATCGATCAGAACTGTAACGCACCAGCCCTAATGGGCATAGATGGGGTTGGTAGGCTTTCAATTACCCACAACTTGCGCCCGCTAGATCACTTGGCAGCTCCGTGTGTTGAGTTGTCCATGCCTTACACCCATGGAGCGTTGTTTAGGGAGTCGCGTAACAGTTTTTCAATCTGCCGCT